>Ga0207734_100080_pt1 | contig 111073 bp, 83 predicted proteins | sample TtanPargueraPR_5_FD_187744 | JGI IMG/M metagenome (GOLD analysis project Ga0207734, IMG submission 187744) | Aerobic enrichment media microbial communities from Bioluminiscent Bay, La Parguera, Puerto Rico - Tt and P1 (3) (SPAdes) | ecosystem: Environmental > Aquatic > Marine > Unclassified ... | reverse complement strand
TTGTTGCCCATAATGCGTCCCATCTGTTGTTGGTAACACAATTATGAGGCAACGAATACTTTTTCGCTTGGCTTTCGGTAACATTATTTATGAGTCAATGCGCCGTCATGATATTTCATTGCATTTTGCCGGTTCCGATGCTATCTTTGATATTCCAATGGCGACGTACCCAAGTGGCTAAGGGGACGCTCTGCAAAAGCGTTATTCATCGGTTCGAATCCGATCGTCGCCTCAAGAAAACCGGGTTCCACACCCGGTTTTTTTGTCCCGCGTTCCGGACTTGCCTTTGTCCGCCCTTTTCGCGAGGATACAGGGAGATGCTCACCATTCATGGAATTCTCATGCAGAGAACATATGCTGCGACGGTTATTCCGCCGCTGCTGCTGGCCGTACCGCTTATCCTGTTCGCGTTCGCGGGTCACCTCCCCGCCCAGGGAAAAGTAGAAATGGATCAGGCGCGCGAACGCATGGTGCGGGTACAGATTGCCGGTCGCGGTGTTGAGAACCGGCGTGTGCTCGATGCCCTGCGCAGCGTGCCGCGTCATCTGTTCGTTTCGTCGGATATGCGGCGCATGGCCTACGCCGATCAGCCGCTGCCCATCGGACACGGACAGACCATCTCCCAACCCTACATCGTCGGGTACATGACCGACATCATCAATCCGCGGAAGGACGATGTGGTCCTCGAAATCGGAACCGGCTCGGGGTACCAGGCAGCTGTGCTCTCGCCACTGGTCAAGGAAGTATTTACCGTGGAAATCATCGAGGAGCTGGCCGCCAGCGCGAAAGAACGGCTTGCGGAGCTTGAGTACGATAACGTCCATGTGCGGCATGCGGATGGATACCATGGCTGGAAGGAGCATGCCCCCTTTGATGCCATCATTGTCACGGCGGCGGCGGAGCATATCCCACCGCCTCTTGTCGCACAGCTCAGGGACGGCGGCGTGATGGTGATTCCCGTCGGCTCATCATTTCGCACACAGTATCTCATGCTCGTTGAAAAGAAGGACGGCGAGATCAGCACCAGGACACTGATGCCGGTGCGTTTCGTGCCTTTCACCCGCAAGAGGTGAGCGGCACCCATGCCTGTGAAGCAACACGCATTGCCGGTCCGCGTACATGTGGCGATCGCCATGCTGTCCGCTGCGCTGCTTTCGTTTCAGCTGGCACAGATGCAGCTGTTCGCGCTCGTGCAGTGGCATCATTATGCCTTTCTCGTCATTTCCATCGCCCTCACGGGATTCGGGGCCTCCGGCACGCTGTTTTCGCTCCTGCGCGTGCGCATGCTCACCGAACGCCGAACGCTGCTCCCGGCACTGGCATCCCTCAGTGCCGTCCTCATGATCGTCTGTACCGCGGCGGCGCTGCTCACTTCGGCCGCCTTCGATCCCTTCCTGCTGTTTACGGACAGCTCCCATATATGGCGCTTGCTGCTCACCTGTCTGCTGCTGTTCCTTCCCTTTCTTCCGGGTGCCATGGTGCTCATTCTCGCCTTTGCGAGCTGGCCTGAGCGCATCGGTGGACTCTACCTCAGCAATCTCGGCGGCTCGGCGGCAGGCGGACTGCTCGCCGTGCTGCTTCCCTGGCTGCTGCTGCCACAGCAAATCCCCGCTGCCCTGGCGTTGCTGGCTGTGGCCGCATCCGCTCTTCTGCTGCCTGCACGTACGTCCGGCCGCGCAAAACCGCGCGTGCTGTGGCTGATGCAGGCCGTTGCACTGCTGCTGTGCCTGGCATCCGTTCCGCTGCTGCCCGGGCCGCAAATCTCCTCGTACAAAAGTCTTTCCCGCACCATGGATTTGCCCGATGCGGAGATCCGTGCCGAGGCGAACAGTCCCTACGGGATGCTGCACGTCGTGCACGCGCCCGCGCTGCGGCATGCCCCCGGATTGAGTTTGACCTACACCGGGGCGATTCCCGTGCAGGATGCGGTCTTTCGCGACGGGGCGATGCTCGGAGTGCTGGCGGCACCTGCTCCGGGTGATGCGCCGCCGCTGCTCGATTTCAGTACGCGCGCGCTGCCGTATGCGTTCGGACCGGCTTCACGCGTGCTCATCCTCGATGCCGGAACCGGCGAGGAAGTGGTGCAGGCTCTGCACCATGGCGCCCATCAGGTCGCGGCGGTGCTTCCCGACGGCCGTCTTCGTTCCCTGCTCCTGGGGCTGCTGGCTCCGGATACAGATTCATTGTTTCATGATCCGCGCCTGCAGCTGCTGCATCGCGACGCTCGCAGCGTGCTGGCGCGCAGCGAGCAGTATGATCTCATCATCCATCCTGTCGTGGAATCGATGGGTGGCAGTGCCGGACTGCGCGCCCTGCAGGAGGAGTACACGCTCACGGTGGAGGCTTTTACCGCCATGTGGCAGCGGCTTTCACCGGCGGGAAGGATCGAAGTCACCGTGTGGATGGATTATCCCTGGCGCAGCACCCTGCGCCTGCCGGCGACGCTGGCAGCGATGCTGGACCGGGTCGGCCGGGAGCCGTGGCGGCACATTGCCGCCGTGCGCGGCTGGGGCACGCTGACCTTCGTCATAACACGCAGTCCGCTGGCCGATGGGGATGTGCGCCGTGTGCGGGGTTTCTGTGAACGTCTGCAGTTCGATCCCGCGCTGCTGCCCGGTGTTCGCGCGGATGAGCGGCAGCGGTTTCACACGATCGGGGAGGAGGGATTTTTCCGCGCGTTGGACACGCTGCTTGGTCCGGAGCGCGACACCTTCATCGCGGGGTATCCGTTCCGCATCAGCCCGGCGACCGATAACCGGCCATTCTTTTCACAGTTTCTGACACCGGCCTCGCTGGACGTGATTACCGACCGGGCGGGACGAGCTGCCATTCCCACCATGGAACTGGGCTCGGTGACGGTGCTGGCCGCCGTCGCTGCGGTTACGCTGCTGGCACTGGTCTTCATCGTTCTTCCGCTGCTCCCGCGCGGGCTGCGTGGTGGGGGAGGCGGGTGGACGTTTCTGCACTTCGCCACCATTGGTTCCGGATTCATGTTCGTGGAGATTCTGCTGCTGCACCATTTCGTGCTGTACTTCGGGAATCCGGCGTACGCGGCGGCAGCCGTGATTACGCTGCTGCTGCTCTGTGCCGGCATCGGAAGCCGCATGTCTGAACGGTTGCGCGCCACCGGCGGTACACTTATCCGTATCTGCGGCGCGATCGCCGTTCTGCTGCTCGCCGGTGCGCTGGGGCTTCATCCCCTGCTGAACGCAACCATGCACGCTCCGCTCATCGTAAAAGTGCTCATTGCAGTGGCAGTCGTTTTTCCCGCCGGGGTGCTGATGGGTATGCCTTTCCCGACAGGCATCCGTATCCTCGGCGCATCGAATGAATCGCATATTCCGTGGGCATGGGCGATAAACGGCAGTCTTTCGGTTGTCGCCACGGGCGCCGCGACCGTCCTTGCACTGCAGTTCGGCTTTTCCCTTGTCTTTATCGCTGCCGCAGCAATGTATGCCGCTGCGGCGGCCGCGGGATTTCTCCGCCGCTGACTGACCGTGGCAAAGTCTGCGGGATTTCCCTTCCTGAATGACCACCGCACGGTCCGCATACGACGCGCAAATGTATGATGAAAAAGTCAGGATAAGGCCGGGAAGAGTGCAGATTTTTGCCTTCCCCGGAATAATAGTACATTACAATGTTATTGCTGAAATGAACAAACATGCCAAGATCATGGAAACAGCCCCGCTTGTGCTGATCAAGTACGGGGGCAATGCCATGCGCAGCGATGAACTCAAACGAGACATCGTTTCGCGTATCGCCGAACTGCGTGAGCGCGGTCTGCGTGTGGTCGTTGTTCACGGAGGGGGGCCGTTCATCCAGGAAATGCTGGATATGGCTGGAATTGAATCCGAATTCGTGGCGGGACACCGCAAAACGACGCCGGAAGCTCTCCGGTATGTCGAAATCGCGCTGAAAGGACGTGTGAACGGTGATCTCGTCCAGCTGTTCAACCGCGCGGGATTGCGCGCCGTCGGGCTTTCCGGCAAGGACGGTCGCATGGTGACCGCCAAGCGGCGCGAACATGAACAAATGGTGGACGGTGAGAAACGAACTTTCGATCTCGGTCTCGTCGGCGATGTGACCTCGGTTGATACCACGCTGCCTGAGCTGCTGCTCGAGCGCGATTACCTGCCGGTGATCACCTGCATCGCACCGGACGCAGACGGTACGGATCACAACGTCAATGCCGATATGTTTGCCGGACATCTTGCCGGTGCACTCGCTGTGGATCGCTATCTGGTTCTGACAGATGTTGACGGAGTGCTCATCGACATCGATGATCCGGGGAGTCTCGTCCGGGAAATGACATTGGAGGATTTGACGCACAGTATGGGATCCGTGATCAAGGGAGGAATGATCCCCAAGCTAGAGTCCTGCCGTATCGCGCTGGAAGGAGGAGCAAGGGAGGCCCGCATCATCAACGGCATGAAGCCGGCTCAGCTGCTCACGGCCGCTGCCGGGGATGAGTGCGGCACGAAGATTCGTTCACACAACGAGGATTAGAAAATTACTGCCACGACAAACACATCACTGCACGAACTGGACGCACAGTATCACCTGCAGACCTACCGGAGAATGCCTGTCGCCCTCGCACACGGGAAGGGCGCGCGCGTCTGGGACGTCGAAGGGAATGAATATATCGACGCACTTGCGGGTATCGCCGTCAACAGTCTTGGCCACTGCCATCCGCGCGTGGTCGACGCGATTCGCGAACAGGCCGGAACGCTGATTCACATATCCAACTTTTTTGTCAGCGAGCCGCAGATGCATCTGGCGAAAAAGCTTGTGGAGCTTTCCGGACTCGATCGCGTCTTCCTCTCGAACAGCGGCACGGAATCCGTCGAAGGCGCATTCAAGCTCGCGCGCAAATATGCGCATGCCAATGGACGCGGCGGCAATATCCTCTCACTCGAGGGCTCGTTTCACGGCCGCACACTTGCAGCGATCGCCACCGGCGGGGAAAAAATGCAGCGCGGGTTCGATCCCATTCCGCAGGGATTCAGCCGTGTGCCGTCGAATGACATCGACGCCATGGAGGCCGCCATCGACGATCAGACCGCCGCGGTCATCGTCGAGCCGGTACAGGGAGAGGGCGGCATCAATGTCATGGATACGCAGTACATCAGGGACCTGCGCGCACTCTGCGACCGCGAGGGCGTCGTGCTGATCTTCGATGAAATCCAGTGCGGCATCGCCCGAACGGGGCGCATGTTCGCAAAGGATGTGTTCGGCGTGCAACCGGACATCATGACGCTCGCGAAAGGACTCGGCAGCGGCGTGCCCATCGGCGCCGTGCTCAGCAGTCAGAGAATCAGTGACGCCATCGAGTACGGCGATCACGGCACGACCTTCGGCGGCAATCCTCTTGCCACCGCGGCCGCAGTCGCCACGCTGGAAACGCTGATCGAACTCGATATTCCCGGGGAAGCGGAGCGCAAGGGTGCATGGTTCCGCGGACAGCTCGAGACGTTGAAGGCGGAGCACCCCGCGATTCGCGAGGTGCGCGGCCTTGGCTTGATGATCGGCGTGGAGTTCAGCTATGAAACAAAGCCGCTTGTCATGGAGATGCTCCGCCGCGGTGTGATTGCCAATGCCACCGCCGGAAATGTCCTGCGTCTCGTCCCGCCCCTGATCATCAGCAGGGAAGAACTGCAGACCGTCGTCGACGTCATTTCCGCCTCAATCAAGAGCGTGGAGGCTGCATGATTTCCCAGCAACAGAAGAAGCTGCGCGCCGCGGTAGTTGGTGCCACCGGATATACGGGATCAGAGATGGTACGCATTCTCAGCCGTCATCCTCATGTGGACATCGAGGTGATTACGTCGGAACGACGTGCCGGGGAATCCTTCGCGGACGTGCATCCGCATTTCCAGGGCATCGCCGAGCACAGGCTGGAATCCGCCGACGACCTGCTCTCGCACGAGATCGACGTCGCGTTCCTTGCGCTGCCGCATGGCGTATCCATGGACTTCGTCAGGCGCTTCAGTGACGCCCCGTTTCGCATCGTGGATCTTTCGGGGGATTACCGTCTTTCCTCACCGACCGTGTACGGCGAATGGTACGGGAAGGAACACATTGATCCGAAGGGATTTGAGGGTGCGGTCTACGGCCTGCCCGAGGTGCATCGCGGCGACATCGTGCAGTCGCGCCTTGTCGCCAATCCCGGCTGCTATCCCACCTGTTCCATTCTCGGGGCACTGCCCCTGCTGGAAGCAGAACTCATCGATCCGGCCCAGGTGATCGTCGACGCCAAATCGGGGATCACCGGTGCGGGAATCAAGCCGAAACCCACGACACATTATCCCACCGTCAGCGACAACTTTCGTGCCTACGGATTGAAGACACATCGGCACACGATTGAAATTGAAGAGCAGCTCGCCGCCCGCGGTGCATCACCCGGCGCCGTGCAGTTTACGCCGCATCTGCTGCCGGTAGACCGTGGCATCCTCGCGACTGTGTACACGACTCCACGCGGAACGATCGGTGAGGGGCAGCTGCAGGACGCCTATGCTTCGCACTATGCGGATGAACCCTTCGTCCGTCTCCGCAACGAACCGCCGACGCTCAAGGACGTTCGCGGATCCAACTATTGCGATATTTTCGTTACCATCGATGAACGCACGCAGCGCATCATAACTCTTTCTGCAATCGACAACCTGGTAAAGGGTGCGGCCGGCCAGGCGGTGCAGAACATGAACATCATGTTCGGGCTCCCGGAAACCGATGGACTGACGCACGTCCCCATGAATCCGTAAGACGATTTCTCGCAGCTGCGAAATCCGTCAGAAGCGGCTCCGGAGCATCACGGCAGGCAGCGCGGACGCATCACTTTTTTCACCGACCGGAATATTTTCAATCAATGAAGAACGGTACAATGTTACGCAATCTCACGAACGTACGAGGCATCAAGTGCTGGGGAGCGCACATCGGCATCAAGTCGATGCGACGGGATCTGGCAATCATATACTCCGAGGTGCCCGCTTCGGCGGCGGCCACATTCACGTTGAACGAAGTCGTTGCTGAACCCGTGAAGGTATCACGGGAGAATGTCGCCGATGGCAAGGCTCAGGTCATCGTCTGCAATGCGGGAAACGCGAATGCCTGTACCGGCAGGCAGGGACGCGAGGGCGCGGAAGCCATGGTCAGCGCCGCCGCGGAGACATTGGGCATCGATCCAGAGCTTGTCCTGGTTGCATCGACCGGACTGATTGGAGAACCGTTCCCCACGGAAGATGTCGTTAACGGTATCCGCACGAACATGGAGAAGCTTTCCGACGACTCCAAAGCAGGTTCCCTCGTGGCGAATGCTATCCTCACAACAGATACCTTCGCCAAGGAAGGCTTCCTGGAGTTTGAGATGGACGGCACGACAATCAATCTTGCAGGGATTGCCAAGGGATCGGGCATGATTCATCCCAACATGGGTACCATGCTTGCGTTCATTGTCACTGACATCGCCATCGAACCTGACGTGCTCAGTACAGCGGTGCACGAAGCCGTGGACGATACCTTCAACATGATCACCGTCGACGGTGACACGTCGACCAATGACATGGTCGCCGTCATGGCGAATGGCATGGCGGGCAACGAACCCATTACATCTACCGACGATGAGCGCTATCAGCTCTTCTTCGCGAACCTGCGCGAGCTCATGGCGCATCTCGCGAAGCTTATCGTTTCCGATGGGGAAGGCTGCTCGAAATACATTGCGTACCGTGTTACCGGTGCCCGAGACCGCGAAACCGCACGGAAGCTGGTACGCGCCATATCGAGCTCCATCCTTGTGAAAACCGCCATGTTTGGACGCGACCCGAACTGGGGCCGCATCGTCGGTGCGGCGGGGAACGCCGGTGTTCCCTTCGATCACACAAAAGTGGATTTGTCCATCGGTTCGGAGGATGTCGCCGTGCCCGTGCTCGAGGACGGCCGTCCCATGGAGTTCGACCGCAACAATGTCAAGCGGCTGCTGCGGGAATCGCATATCAGCGTGCACATGGAACTGCACGACGGCGAGGCCGAGGCCGAAGGCTGGGGCACCGATCTCACCACGGATTACGTCATATTCAATTCCGTATACACGACCTGACCGGGCACGGATCCCGGTGTCGCATCATTCCGCCAGGCATCCGCCAAGACGGAATTGTCTCTTGTATCCCAAACGACGGGAAAGTACATTTCATGCTAGGCCGAAACCAGCATGGAAGCGCGGCAATGTCCCCCCTGCCGGGGTGGCGGAATTGGTAGACGCGAAGGACTTAAAATCCTTTGGATCGTAAGATTCGTGCGGGTTCGAGTCCCGCCCTCGGTACGATGCGACAACAGAACATCCACAGCTCGATTATCATCCATTTGAAAACGCAGCACGCTCGATATCCGCATGCGGCGGTGTGGACGGTTCACCTGGCGGTGCTCCTGACGCAGCTTTTCTTTGCGGCTGCGGTGCAGGCACAGGATGCCGGGGCCATCCAGAAGCCGCCCGATAAGAAAGAGACCCTCGTCCAGGAGAAAGAATACCTGCCGGTGGTGGAAGTGCCGGTGAGCGACACATCGTATGTCGTCGGTCCCGGTGACATCCTTTCCATCAGTATTTTCGGGACGGAATTTTATTCCTTCTCCGTCCCGGTCAACTCCGACGGAACCATCGTGATCCCGCGCCTGGGGACCGTGTCGGTCCGCAGCAGCACGCTTCGCGATGTGCGCGACCGCATCCACACTAAGCTGCGCCGCGACGTCAGGCGCGCCGACATCATCATCAGTCTCGAGAAGGCGCGGCAGGTAAAGGTGACCGTTGCCGGGGCCGTTCGGAAACCCGGCATCGTGGTACTGCCTTCAACGGCACGCGTCTCCGAAGCGCTCACCGCCGCGGGTGGTGCGGTGAAGGATACCACCGCCATGCGCAACATCGTTGTGCGGCGCACTGACGGCAGTGAGGTCCGCGCAGACCTGCTGCGCTATATGCGCATCGGCGACCTCGAGGCCAATCCCTTTGTCAGCGGCGGTGACCGGATCTACTTCCCGCCGAAGGATCAGCAGGTCGCGCTCTTCGGTGCTGTGGGAATGGAAGGACGCGTGGATTATGTGCCCGGCGAGCGTCTGTTTGATCTGATCGACGCCAGTCAGGGACTGCGCGCATCCGCCTTCCTCGACAGCGTTGTCGTGGTGCGCTTCCGGGAGGACAACGTCAATACCGATCGTTCCTTCCTGGATCTCAGCGGATACCCGGATGATCAGAGCGTCAATATCGCGCTGAACGCCGGCGATTACATCTTCGTGCGTGCCAGGCCGCAGTTTCAGCAGCACCGTCTGGTGCTCATCATCGGCGAGGTGCGGCACGAAGGCAGCTATTCCATCGAACTCGGGGAGACGCGCCTCAGCGATCTGATCCGCCGGGCGGGCGGCTTCACGCCGGAGGCCTCGCTGGAGGAGGCGGTCGTGATCCGCAAACCGCCGGAAAACGAGAAAGACGCCGAGTTCGAGCGTCTGCAGAAAATCCCCGCCGCCGATATGCGTGAGGACGAGTACGAATATTTTAAGGCCCGCTCACGCGAAAAGGTGGGAATGATGGTCGTCGATTTCAAGCGGCTGTTTCTTGAGGGAGACACGACACAGGATATCGTCATGCGAGAGGGTGACCGCATCGAAGTACCCAAGGCGAAGAATTATATCCGCATCATCGGCCGTGTGGACAATCCCGGAAATGTAATCTTCCATGACGGCTGGTCATACATGGACTACATCAATACCGTCGGCGGGTTTGGCTGGCGTGCGGACGACGGCGACGTGCGCGTGGTCAAAGCGCGAACCGGTGAACTGGTTGACGCTGGCGACGAGGAAGATTACGAGCTGGAACCCGGCGATACAATCTGGGTGCCGGAAGTGCCCAAGACCCAGTTCTGGGAAGTCGCGTTCACCGCCCTCGGCGTCATCTCGCAGATTGCCGGAATCGTCGGAATTGTCATTGCCGTCAGCAGGTAAATCGTCTATGGCAGAGCATCAGACAAGGCGCTTCGAAGGCGCCGATCTCGAAACATATCGCATGCTGTTCCGCACAGTCTGGCAGCGGCGAAAAACCATTGTCGGCATGGTGGGCGTGGTGACGGTGATCATGCTCATCTACGTGCTGATCATGCCGCAGACCTATACTTCGACGGTGTCACTGCTGCCGCCGCAACAGGAGAAAAGCGGTCTGAACCTCGGCTCGCTGCTGCAGGGCTCTTCGTCTCTGCCGATGTTCGATATCGGCTCCTCGCTGGGCTTCGGTGGACGTCCCTCCGACATCTTCGCTGAAATCCTCAAAAGCCAGTCAGTCGCCGAGAGCCTCATCGTTCAGCACGACCTGGATGACTTTTTCGGCATCGACGAGGATCTTTCGTATCGCCACGCGGTGCGTCCCCTGCAGGAATCCACGCAGATCGAGGTCAACAAGAACGGCCTGATTCGCGTGTCGGTCACACTGGGGACGGGCTTTTTCCCCTCCGGCAGTGAAGTCGATTCGGTGAAATCCTTCACGGCGCGAGTAACAAACGATTATGTGCTCTGGCTCGACCGCATCAACCGCGACAAGCTGATTTCCAGCGCGCGCAACTCCCGCATGTTCATTGAGGAGGAGCTCGAGCGAACCGATGCTGAACTGGATTCCGCATATGCGCGTCTCGTCCAGTTCCAGCGCGAGAACAAATCCGTGTTTCTCGAAAAGCAGATGGAAGCGGCGCTCAGCGGCGCGGCGGAGATTCGTGAGAAACTCATGGAAGCGCGGACGGAACTCGGACTCAAGCGGCAAGACTTCGCCGAGGACAGCCGCGTCATCAATGAACTGGAAGCGCAGATCGAACAGCTCTCGCGTCAGTATGCCGAATTGAGCACCGGCGGCGAAGACTCCGACGCCGAGTTTGTGGTGCCCTTCATGCGCGTGCCGGATGTCGCGCGTGAAATGGCCGGTCATCTCCGTGACGTCAAAACACTCGAACAGGTTATCCTCTACCTGAGTCAGCAGTATTACCAGGATCGTGTGCAGGAGGCCCGCGACACGCCCACCGTGCAGGTTCTCGACGCAGCCGTGCCGGCGATTCAGCGCACCTCGCCAAAGCGTGCCATGTGGATGCTGATGACCGTGTTCTTCAGCACCATTCTTGCTGTTCTGGCCGTCATGCTTCGCGCATGGGTGGATTCACGTCATGAAATTGCGGCTGCGTCCGAAATCCGCGCCGGCAATACGCCTGACCACGGTTTCGCCCCGGGCAGGAGCGCGAACATGTCCCGACCGGAAAACGATGCTCCGGATCGGAGCTGACCGGCACGCGGGAGTCTCATGACTGCACCGGCACTGCAGCGTTTCTCCGTCAACTTCTGGACACTCACCGTGTCCAAGGTGCTGTATCGACTTGTCAGCATCGGCGTGGCCATGTATCTCGCACGGGCGCTGGGGGCCGCGGTGCTCGGGGAATATGCGACGGTCATGAATGTGCTAACCCTGTATCTCGCCTTCGGTGATCTCGGTGTCACGAATCTCGTGATCCGCGATGTCAGCCAGGATCGCAGCCGTGCCGCGTCCTACCTCGATAATTTTTTCGTCCTGCAGCTGCTGGTCGGACTCCTGCTCATCGCCCTGATCATGCTTACCGGCGTGGCTGCCGGTTATGAATCCATCATCATTGCTGCGCTGGCCATCGGGAGTTTTGGTCCGTTTTTCAGTGGGCTTTCCAATGCCTATGAAGCGCTGATGAACGCCCATGAGCTTTTCTACCCGTTTGCGATCATCGAGATGATCTGCATGCTGGTCTTTCTTGTGGGAAACGTGACAGTCGTGCTGATGGGAGAGGGTCTGCTCGCGCTCGTCGGGGTCACCGCCCTGGTCGCCGTCGTGCGCTGGTCCGTCGGGTCGGTCTGGGCCGGACGGTTCTCCATGCGCGTGCAATGGCGCTTTCGATGGAGCGCCGTGCGCACGCTGCTCGCTGCGGGTGTGCCGTTCCTTCTGATCAACGGGACGCATTTCGCGATTCAGCGGATGGACGTTCTCTTTCTCTCGTGGACCGTCTCGGATGAGCGTGTCGGCGTGTACGCGGCCGCGTCGCGGCTGGTCTTCGCGTCACTGTTTCTCCTTGCATCGATTGGCGCGCTGCTCTATCCGATATTCAGCCGCTTGCTCGTCGAAGATCGCGAACGCGCACGCTCGCTGTACTCACGCGGAAGCCTGTACCTGCTGCTCCTTGCACTCGTGATTGCGCAGCTCTTCTATACGCTTGCACCGGTCATCACGACGCTGCTGTACGGTGAGGCGTTTGCGGAATCCGCGGTCGTGCTGCAACTGCTCGCCCTTTTCCTGCCGCTGTTCGGTATCGGACTTCTGGCCAGCAATGTGCTGATGGTTTCCCGCGCGGTATGGTATGCTGTCGGCGCCAGTGCGGCCGGACTGCTCACGGGTATCGCGCTTGCACTTCCGGCAATCGGCATGTGGGAAATCCAGGGTGCGGCAGCAGCCGTACTCACCGCGGAAACCCTGGCCGCGATTCTCTTCGTGTTCTTTGCAGCGCACCGACTGGAAATGCTTTTGCCGACCCGGCGCATTCTCGGCGGCATCGCCGCCGTTGCCCTGCCGCCGCTGCTGCTGCAGGTGGCCGGCCTTTCCGCGGGTCTGCTCCTCGGAACGGTATCCATGCCGCTGTCGCTCCTGCTTATCTTCGGTCTGCGCGTGCTGACGACGCAGGATGTCACGGAGATCCGTTTGCTGCTACTCTCGCGCCGGAGGACGTCATGAACGCACTACAGTCCTTCGGATCTCAGCTCGAAGCGCTGCGCGGGAAGCCCGCGGTCTGGCATGTCGGCACGGTGCTGCTGTCGCTCACCGTCCTGCTGCTTTTCGGTGAGAAAATGGCCGCCTCCCCGGCTTACGCAATCTCGGTCGCCGTCATGCTGGGCGCTGTCATTCTCATGATCATCGATTTCCGTCTCGCACTGCTGCTCTTCATCGGGTTTCTTTTCGCCTACGAAGAATTCAATCTCACGAGCGAACAGGCCTTCGTCGAGAAGAACATCGAGAATACGGTGATCGCGGTGACCCTGTTCGGCGTTTCGCTGATGGACCTGGTCTCGGTGGTGCTGCTCGTACCCGTGTTGCTTCGCGAATGGCGGCATGCCGTGGAGACCGGGCGCTGGCGCTGGTTCCGCACCGATCTGTTCCTCCTGCCGCTCCTGGCCGTCTGGATCTGGGGAATGATCCCGGGCATGGCGAACATGCACTCGACATCGGATTTCACCTGGGATCTCCGCATGCTGGCCCACGTTGTGGTGTTCTATTTCATTTTCTCCCGCGCTTTCGAAACGCGGCGCGATGTCCTTCTCGCGCTTCTGGTCGGAGGTGGTGTGTTTCTCGCGAAGCATGCAATGTTCTTCTACCGCTTCATCAGCGGCGGGGGACTGGAAACGGAAATGTACCGCCGCGTGATGCTCGGCAGTGACCTTCCGCTCACCGCACTGGCGCTGGGCCTCACCGTCGCGGCCCTGCTGATCTTTGACCATCACCGGAAGGATCTCCGCGCCGCTGTTCTGCTGCTGGCCGTGTACTTCATCGTCATGCTCATCGCCGGGCTCGGAAAGCTCACCTACCTGCAGGCGGTGTACTCCCTCGTCATGATCTGGATCCTGCACCGCCGGCAGATCCGCCTGCGCTCCGTGCTCGGCGTCGCCGCGGCGGGAGCTGCGGCCGGTGTGATCGTCTTTGCGGTCATCCTGCCGCCTGCGATACGCGACACCGTCCTCTATGCGCTGACGCACGCCTTCAACTGGTGGGATGCACTCAGACTCTACGGCGACCTCTCCTTCGGCACGCGCCTGCTCGAGATCATCAACATCTGGGATCAGCTCGTGCGCGAGGGTGCGCTGCTGTTCGGTCAGGGATGGGGCGCGGCGTGGCATGAGCTGTCGGTGCACATGCCATTCGATGGCGGCGCATTTGCCGTCGAGGAGCAGTACAGCGGTGTGCATGTGCAGGCGCACATCGATGCCGTGACATTCATGCTGAAAGTCGGCATCGTCGGCACACTCATCGTTTACGGCAGCATGTTCCGGTACTTGCTGACGGGTATCCGCCTGTACCGGACGTCCATGCCGCCATGGCAGCGCTGGACGCTCATGGCATTGCTGCTGATGATCGTCATCTTTGCACCGAACTACCTGTATTTCATCCGTCTCAAGTATCTTCTCGGATTTGCCCTCGCGGGTATCACCGTTTTCGCGGCAACGCATGAACAGGAACATTCCGACCATACCGGTATCGCTGATTCTGACCACGCGTAACGAGGCGGGCAATGCGGCGATGTTTTTCGACGGCGTGCGCGCGGGCAGCGTGCTTCCGGAGGAAATCGTGATCTGTGACGGCGGTTCGACTGACGGTACGCTGGAGGCGTTCCGGCGGGAAGCCGGCGATCTGCCGGTGACGATGTTCTCGGAACCCGGCGCCACGATCGCGCAGGGACGCAACCGCGCAATCGCCCTTGCGCGGAATGATATTATCGCCATCACCGACGCCGGCTGCATCATCGATCCGTTCTGGCTGGAGCGCATTACCGAGGACCTTCTGCGCGAACCGGAGATCGATGCCGTGGGCGGGGGATACACGCTCATGGGAGACCGCCCTGTGCAGCGTTGTACTGCGGCAGCGTCCCTGACGCTGGAAGCCGGGGATCCCGCGCATTTCCTTCCGTCCTCGCGCTCCTTTGCCGCGCGGAAGTATGCCATTCTCGCTGCCGGCGGATATCCCGAAGATCTCACCTTCGCGGGGGAGGACACCGCGCTCGTGCTTCGGATGAAGGATCGCGGGCAGCGCTTTGTCACGCGCTGGGATGCGCTCGTGCACTGGTACACGCGTCCCACGTTGCGTGCATTCCTGCGCCAGCATTATTACTACGGACTCGGCGACGGGGAAGCCCGTTCGCACGCGGCGCATTACCGCCGCATCGCGCTGAAATGGAGCATGCTGCCGCTTCTTATCGCCGCGGGCTTTTTCGAACCGATGCTCTGGCTGCTGATTCCAGTCGGCATTCTTTCCTATTTCTTTTACCTCGCGCCGAAATATGGCTGGTTTCGTATGCCGCTGTATCAGGCACTCGGAGGATTCACGTTTGTCGCGCTGAAGGAATGGAGCATGTTTGTCGGGTATGTCATGGGACGCCTTCGTGGGGCACCGGGGAGGCGTGCATGATGCGTACCCGGGAGCGGACCGCGCCTGCGGTGGCAATGACGGATACCGGCGGCACACGCATCCACATCGCGCATGTGTTCTTCGGACAGGCGCGGAAGCTCTCGCCGCTGATGGCAGAGCTTCGCTCTCTCCGCAGCGATTTCCGGCTGACGCTGATCGTCCCCGAGTACGATCAGGCACCGGAATATCTTGAAGTCGCGCTCGATGGGGTGGACATCCGGTACCTGACCATGCGCACACGCCGCTGGTCCGCGCGGCAGACGCCGCTGCGCAAGCTGCTGCGCTTCGCGGAGTTCACGCTTCGCGGCATGCGTGCCGTCGGACGCGCGGATGCGGATATCACCGTGGCGCATGACATGCCCGCCGTGCTTCCGCTGCTCGCGCGTTTGCTTGTTCGTCCCGCGCGCGTCATCTTTCATGCCCACGAGCTGTGGACGGAGATGGCCGAGGACAATGTGCCGCTGCGGCGGCTATGGCGGCGGCTCGAGATGTGGACTGTGCGGCGTGCCGCCCGTGTGATCGTACCCGAAGCGAACCGGGCGCGCATTCTTCACGAGGAGTACGGTGCCCGTGAACGGCCCGCTGTCGTCATGAATGTCCCGCCCGACCCGCCTCCGTTTCATCGCGGGACGGCATTGCGTGACAGACTCGGGCTCCCGGAAGATGCCGTGATCATTCTCTACCAGGGCCTGATCGCGGAGTCCCGCTGCATCATTGAACTGGTGCAGGCCGTCTGCGACCTGCCGGAGCGTATGCATCTCGTGCTGATCGGTGTCGGCGAGGAATCGTATCTCGAGCAGCTGCAGCATACCGCTTCACGGGCCAGACAGCGCATCCACATTCTGCCGTGGATGCATGCGGACGAACTGCGCGCCATGACGGCATCCGCCGACGTAGGCGTGCTCCTGTACCGCAACCGCGGGCGCAACAATTACTACGCCGCGCCGAACAAGGTATTCGAATACCTGTTTGCTGGTCTGCCAGTTGTGGCCAGTGATTTCCCCGGCCTGCGCGCGATGGTCGCCGAGCGCGGCTACGGTGCCTGTGCCGATCCGGAGCGTCCGGGCGACATCGCCCGCGCAATCACGGACGCCGCGAACATTTCCCCGTCGGAGGACATCGCCATGCAGGCGCGTGCTCAGTGGTCGTGGTCCGACCAGGTTGAGGTGCTGCGGCGAGAATACCATACTGTCATCGAGAGAGACCATGCCCATTGACTCCATCGTTTGTTTTGCCGGCAATGACTGGTGGGTGCACAATCCGCTGACCGAGAAGCAGTGGATGCGCTTTCTTGCCCGCAATGGCTGGAAGGTGCTGTTCGTCAACAGCATCGGCGTCGGCTTCCCCGGGAAGGGATCGCCCTACGTACTCCGTCGTCTGCTCCGCAAGCTGCGCAGCCTCTCGTACTGGCTGCGGCGTGACGAGGATGTCTGGGTGCTCACACCGCTGCTCCTGCCTTTGTGGTCGCTCGGAATCGTGCGTCGTGCGAATGTGTTCCTGATCACGCTGCAGGTGCGCTATGCGATGAAACGCGCCGGAATGGCACCGGGAATTTTCTGGGCGGGACTCCCGACGGCCGCGCTGCTCCGGCACCATCTGCCGCATCGCGCCAGTGTGTATTACGTGCAGGATGATTACCTGTCGTATTCCAGCTTTGATCACCAGGGATTCATGCGGCTGGACGAAGACCACGCCGACATGCTCAAGGACACGGACGTTGTCATCTGCGCCTCGATTGGACTCGTGGATCGCGAATCCAAAATCGCGCGCCGCGTCGAGTACGTGCCGCAGGGCATCAATCCCGTATTCCTCAATCACGGCCTGACCGCCGACAGCGCGGTGCCGGAGAAACTGCGCGGTATTTCGCGTCCCATCATCGGGTACTGGGGATCGCTCGAATCCCTGCACGACCGCGACCTCGTGCTCGCGCTCGCGAAACGGAATCCCGACTGGTCCTTTGTTTTCTTCGGCAGGAAGATGACAGATGTCTCGGAGCTGGAGGCGCTGCCGAACGTGCACTATCCCGGCTTTCTGCCAATTGAAGACATCCCCCGCCACGGGGTGCACTTCGATGTCGGGCTGATCAGTTTCAAGCAGACGGATTTCACGTATTACGGGGCGCCGATCAAGTTTCGTGAATACCTCGCGCTCGGACTTCCTGTCGTCGCGCCACCGATGGTCGAGGTGGAGCGCGCCTACGAGGGGGAGGGACTGACGGCTCGCACGGTCGAGGAGTTCACCGCCCGCATCCGCGAGGCGATGGAGACCGACAGCCCCGAGCGCCGCCGGCATCGCCGGGAACTTGTTGCCGGACAGACATGGGCAGCGTCCTCAGAGCAGGTGCGCGGCATTCTCGAGTCATTGCATCACGCGGGGAGAGACACCTGATGTGCGGCATAGCCGGAATCATCGGCCAGGTTGACGATGCGCGGCTGCGTCTCATGACGCAGATGCTTTACCATCGGGGTCCGGACGACGGCGCGGTGTGGACGGGACCGGGCGCCGGACTGGGACACCGCCGCCTCAGCATCCTCGATCTGTCAGAGGCGGGACGCCAGCCCATGACCACACCAGACGGCCGCTTCGTGCTCGTGTACAACGGCGAAATCTTCAACTACGAAGAGCTGCGTGAACAGCTCGAGGGCAGAGGGCATGTCTTCCGTTCACGAACCGACAGTGAGGCTGTGCTGTATGCCTGCGTCGAATGGGGAGAAGACGCGGTGAATCGTCTGGTCGGACAGTTCGCCTTCGGCTTCTGGGACACACGCGAGCGCACGCTGCTTCTCGCCCGGGATCATCTCGGCATCAAGCCGCTGTACCTGGCCCAGCATGACGGCACTCTCTATTTCGCCTCGGAAGCGAAGGCCATTGTCGCCGCGCTGCCGCGCACGCGGCGACTTCGTGCGGATCTCCTGCCGCAGTACCTATCCTTCCTCTGGGTTCCAGGCACTGACACCATGTTCGACGGCATTGATCGTCTGTCCCCCGGAAGTTTCGCCGTGCACCGAGACGGTGTGCTCCGCACACGCCGGTACTGGGATCCTGTCGGGAAGTGGCGGGAGGCCGGCCCTGCGCAGCCCACTCCCGATCAGCGGGATGAGGAATTCCGCTCGCTGCTGCGAAAGGCCGTTCGCTCGCAGCTCGCCAGTGACGTTCCCCTCGGATTGCTGCTCAGCGGTGGTGTGGATTCCACGATCCTGCTGAAGGAAATGACGGATGCGGGAAAGGATGTGCGTGCGTTTACCGCCGCGTACTCCAGCGCATCGCGCGGGAGGGATGTCTTCGACGACGATCTGCCCTTCGCCCGTATGGCCGCGCAGGATTTCGGAGCGGATCTGGAAGTTGCCGAACTCGAGGCCGACGTGCCGGGGCTGCTGCCCGAAGCGGTCTGGCATCTCGACGAGCCGCTGGCGGATCCGACGGTCGTGACGAATCTCGCACTCACGCGCCGCGCGAAGCAGCGCCTCACCGTGCTTCTCACCGGCATGGGTGCCGATGAAATTATCGCGGGATACCCGCGCTACCCGGCCGTGCTTTTCGGTGAGCGGCTGCGCTTCGTTCCTGCTGTCTTCATGCGCATGCTGAGCGGACTCCTGCAGACCGCCGTTCGCATCGGATTTCTTCCCATCGAACGCGGGCGTCGTCCGCTCTACCTGCTGCGCCATCTTTCCCGTCCCTTCGTCGACCGTTTCATCGGATACTCCACGTACAACAGCCCGGACGAACTCCAGCAGTTACTCAACGGCGATATGCAGGATACCGCGACAGCTGAACGCATCCAGGCGGTACACCGCGATCTGTTTGCCCGCTGCACTGGAATGACCCCGCTTTCGCGTATGCTTGCCGTGGACCTGTGCACCTTTCTCCCGCAGCTGAATCTCGAGAACATGGACAAGACCGGCATGGCGAATGCCGTCGAACTGCGCGTGCCTTTTCTCGATCACCGGCTCGTCGAATACAGCATGACACTGCCCGACGACGACAAGCTGCGTTCCAACGCGCGGCGCAAGGTGGCGCTGCGGCGTGCCTACCGCGACCGTATCCCCGATCCGATCCTGCGTCGTCCGAAAACGGGATACAGCCCCCCGGTTCGCGGGTGGATGCGTGACTCCCTGCGGGAGTACACCGAGGATATCCTGCTCTCACACAGGGCGTCTGAACGCGGGCTCTTCGAGAGAGGGCGCGTCGAAGAGCTGCTGCGTGAAAACGCCGCGGGACGGGAAGATCACAGCATGCGTCTCTGGCAGCTGCTCGTATTGGAAACCTGGTTCCGCGAATATCTCGACGGCTCACTCCATGCCCCGGCCGCGGTTCCGGATGCGCTCCCAGATGTGACACACGAAAACGGAACCACGTCATGAATCGCTTGCTGAAATCCATCGATCTCCGCCTTGTACTGAAAGTGCTGCTGTTCGGCGTGCTGCTCACCGGCAGCGTGATGCAGCTGCATGTCGGACTGGCGGATAACGGGGATTTCACGCGGCTGCTCCTGTATGTGACATCCGGACCGGTGGGATTCGAGGAGAACCTTCCGCTCCCCGACACGGATGCCTACGAGGAGCGCTTCTTCAATAACGTGCTGCCGTTCTGGAAATTCGACATGCCGTGGACCTCGCGCTGGGTCAGTTCCATTCTGCTGGTCTGGCTGCCGGGAGCAGTGATGAACGCACTCCTGTTCTCCACCGAGGTCGTATACCTGCCATTCATCTCTTTCATGCCGCGCGTGTTCCTGCTGCTCTTTCTCTGGCTGATGCTGCGTTGGATCGACCGCGAAGGTGGAAAGCATGCGCCTCTGCTGTACCTGGCCATGGGACTGCCGTTCGTGTTCTGGGCCATCAACACCGACTACGTCGCGTACTTCACCAGCTTTTATCAGGAACCCGCCTCGATGATCGGGCTCGGCCTGATACTGCTGGCCATTGCGTACTACCAGGATCGCGGTGATACTGCATGGCGTCCATGGCTGTCCGCCGCGGCGGTGATGTTCATGACCACCGCGAAGCTGAGCAATATTCACTGGGCGCTGCTCGGGGCGCTGCTGCTGATCCCGTGGGGTATGCTGCGCGGAGCGCGCCGGCGCTTCGCGGTGTACGTGCTGCTCATTGTCATCGTCCCCGTCGGGTTCACACTGCTGCAGGCGTCCTTCTACAGTACGCGTTCGATCAATGCCTACCAGAGTATTTTCTGCGGCACGCTCATGTTCAGCGAGCGTCCATCGGAACACCTCCAGCGCCACGGCATGGAAGGCGGAGAGGCCTACATCGGTTATCACGCCTACTGTCCGGAAGGCGAGGAAGCGATGGAACGCTACGCGGACAAGCTTTCGCACAGCACGGTTGCAGCCATGCTGCTGCATGAGCCGTCCATCGTGTGGGATATGCTGGAGTTTGCCGCAGACAGCATGCAGCAGGCTGAACTGACCCACCTGTCGAAGATGGTCCTGTACAATGAGCCCGGTGTGCAACGGCCGTGGGCGCGCTGGATGCCTGCCGCCGCCGCGATGTCGACGCCGCTCGATACCTGGTCGCGCCTCAAGCGCAGCGCTTTCCCGACGGGAACACCGCTCGTAATTGTCATTGCCGCACTGCTCCCGTTGTTCTTATGGCTGCTGCGTGGACACAACCGCCTTCTGCGGACATTCGGGGCCGCTGGAATTCTGCTTGCGCTCGCCGCGTTGACGGACATGTGGATGCAGATCTTCGGTGACGGCCAGCGCGATCTGATCAAACACCTGTTCCTGGCCAACATCTGTTTCGACGGACTCGTCATCGTGGTGCTCGGCAGCCTCTTCGCGCTCCTCGGTGGCGCGCGCCCGACCCGTCATACGAAATAGTTGTCGGACAATTCATCATTCATTCGTCATTCATAATTCGTACTTTCCAACCATGTCTTTTCGCCCCGAAGTCATATTCTGGTCGCTCATGTACCTGCGTCCATCCATGATCTACTGGCGCGTCCATCGCACGGTGAAGGGGGCGGGCATTCGCTTCATGGAGAAGGCGAGACTGGCCGAGCGCATGTTTGATCGTCCGGTTGGAGACGTCTCCGTGTCACCGGTCCCGCGTCTTTCTTCTCGCTATCACTGTGAGGAGATCGATCTTGCCGAGCGCCGCTTCAGTTTCCTGCAGGATGTTCTTGTCCTGCCCGAGGATGCAGATGAGATGCGAGCCGCCGTTGCGCGGAAGCCGCTTCTGTGGCAGTTCCATTTCGGGTACCATGATTATCTGCTTGCATTGATGGAGGATACCGACACGGATCCCCTCTGCGCGGGGAAGGTGTTGGATTTCATGGAAGAGTGGATGCGCGTCTACCCGCTGTACACGACCGGTGCGCGGAGAAGCGCGTGGCATCCGTACGTGCTGTCCATTCGCATAGAGGCGTGGATCCGCCTCCATGCGCGTGTCCAGGATTTCGGTGTGGACGCCAGTGATCCGCGTATCGCGGAGATCGCGCGAAGCATCGAACTGATGACGCGCGTGCTGCTGCGCAACCTCGAAAAGGGGACGATGGCGAATCACCTGCTGCGGAACATCAAAGCGCTGGTGCTGGCTGGACTGTTTCTCGATACGTCCACCGGTGCGCAGGCGCGGCGCATCGGACTCACTCTGCTCGAACGTGAAATCCGCGAGCAGGTGCTCGACGACGGATGTCACTTCGAGCGCAGTCCCATGTACCACGTCTCCATGACCAGTGATGTCCTTGACATTGCCGAGGCGATCACGCTGTCGGAGAGCACGGTACCCGAAGCACTCTCAGGCGCCGCGGCGCGCATGACGGCATTTCTCGAACACATGCGTCATCCCGACGGCGAGATTCCGTACTTCAATGACGCGACGCGAAGTTTTTTTCTCCGCACGGCCGAAGTGCTTGAGCGCGGTCACCGACTCTGTGAGGAGATGGACTGGCCCGGCCATTCCGATGCTCCTGAGGATACGGGAGCCCAACCGAAACGTGTATCCGGACTCCTGACCGCGCAGATGCCGCGCAGCTGGGTGGTCTTCGATGCGGGGAATGTCGGGCCGGATTACCAGCCGGGGCATACGCATTGTGACACACTGAGTTTTGAGTGGTCGCTCGACGGAGATCGCTTTGTCACCGATACCGGTGTCTATCATTATCGCGAATCACCGGAGCGGTTCTACTCCCGTTCGACCGCGGCGCATAACACGATAGAAATCGAGGGTGAGGATCAGAGCGAGGTATGGAAGAGCTTTCGCGTCGGTCGCCGGGCGAAAATCCTGGAATACGGGCGTGAGGAAATCGATGGTGTGCAGATTCTGCGGGGAGCGCACGATGGCTACGAGCGTCTCGAGCGCGGGCTCGTGCATGAGCGCGCGATTCTTCTCGCCCCCGCCTGGCTGGCTGTCATCGACTGGCTGCACGGCACCGGCATTCACCGGTACAGGAGCTTTCTGCACCTCCATCCCTCCGTGGAAATTCAGGTCGCCGCCGAGCACATCCGCCTGCGGCGCGGCGCGCATGACATCATCCTTCATTCTCTCGGACCGGAATCCGTCATCAGTGAACGCACGGAGTACTATCCCGCATTCGGTGAAAAAACTCTTCGTCCGAGCGTGCTGCAGCAGAACGAGGCGCGATTCCCACTGATTACCGGGAATCTCTTTGTGCTTGATGGACACGACATCCCCCTCCACATCGATCCTCTCAACAAGTCGGTAACATTCAGGCTCCCGCGTGGCGAGACACACACAATTGGATCGATGATGTGAACATCCGGTGTTTCACGAAACCGAATACGGTATCAGCCATGTCCCCATCCCCGATTCGCATCGAAGAAAAATTCGGCCTCTTTTCTGACCGGTGGTCCCCGCGCGTTGTCGCGGAACTCAACGATTACCAGGTGAAACTCGCGCGGCTCGAGGGCGAGTTCGTCTGGCATCGGCACGATGAAACCGACGAGCTTTTTCTGGTCATCGGCGGCACCGTGGAGATTGCCTTCCGCGACGGTACCGTGCGGCTTTCGGAAGGGGAGATGCTCGTGGTGCCGAAGGGCGTGGAGCACTGTCCGCGCGCGCAGGAAGAATGCCGCGTACTTATCATCGAACCGCGCGGCGTCCTCAATACGGGAGATGCCGGCGGCGATCGCACCGCTGAAGCGGATGTATGGATCTGAGCCGTGCGCTTACACGCCGACGTCGGGGACGAACTTGTATCCGTACATGATCACGCCGGTGCGGCCCTCCTCGCGGATACGCCGGAATTTCGCGATCATGCGATCCCCGGTCTTCAGCGTGTCGACGTCGCAGTCGGTGATCTGCGCCATCAGCCGCACGCCTTCGTCGAGTTCGACAATGCCGACCGCATAGGGCGCCTGGTCGGTGAAGCCGCTCGGGGGCGTCCGAATGATCGTGAAGGTTGTCAGCGCGCCGCGACCGGAAAGACGGACAGTTTCAAAGGCATTCGCGCCGCATGACGGACAGATCTTCCGCGGGGGAAAGTGTAAGGCGTCGCACTGCACGCAGGCGGCGGCTTCGAGCCGGTAGTACCGGGGGATTTCTCTCCAGAATCTTGGAACCTGCATCACCTTGCCTCCACGATATGAACCACACTGCTGCCGCCCGATCCTCCCATGTTCTGCGTCAGCGCGATGCGGGCGTTCGGAATCTGACGATCCCCCGCCGCGCCACGCAGCTGCGTCACCGCCTCGCAGATCTGTGCCACACCGGTGGCACCCACGGGGTGTCCCTTGGACTTCAATCCGCCGGATGGATTCACTGGGAAGTCGCCGTCGAGGGCCGTGAGACCATCGAGCGTTGCGGGACCACCCTGTCCGGCTGGAACGACACCCATTGACTCAAGCACCAGGATTTCCGCAATGGTGAAACAGTCATGGACTTCCGCGAAATCGATATCCTCGATGGATTTTCCAGCCATGCCGAGTGCACGCGAGGACGCGAGTTCGATAGCATCGAGGTGAAGCAGATCCGCTCGATGGGCGATTGAAATCGTGTCGGTTGCATGCCCGATGCCCGTGATCACTGTGAGCGGACCCCTCTGCAGTTCACGTGCCATTTCCGCGGGAGCCACAAGAACCGCGGCGGCCCCGTCCGTGATGGGGGAGCAGTCCAGCAGTGTCAGCGGATCTGCGATCATGACAGAATTGATCACCTGCTTCCGCGTTACGGTGAACGGGAACTGCGCGTGAGGATTATGGCTTCCGTTTTCGTGATTTTTCACTGCTACCTGTGCGAGCTGGTCGCGCGTCGTGCCGAAGCGCTCCATGTGCGCGCGTGCCATCATGGCGTACAGGCCCGGAAAGGTCACACCGTGGAAAGCCTCGTAATCCTGGTCGGCCGCTGTTGCGAGGGCGTATGTCGCCTCACCGCCGCTCACGTCGGTCATTTTCTCGACACCGATGGCAAGTACGACATCCGACATGCCGGAGGCGACTTCCAGGAATGCCGTGCGCACTGCCTGCCCTCCGGATGCGCAGGCGGATTCCACGCGTACCGCGGGTACGTTGCGCCGGCCGAGGTAGTCTGGGACAAGACTGGCGAGATGTTCCTGCCCCGTGAACAGTCCGCTGCTCATGCTGCCGATGGTGATCGAGTCCAGCCGGTCGATGCCCGCGTCATTGAAGCAGGCAAGCGCGGCCTCCACGCAGAGATCGCGAATGGAGGACTCCCAGAGCTCGCCGAAGCGCGTCATACCGATGCCGATAATTGCTACGTCTCGCATGGGATCCTCCTATTCGGCCTTGAGAATTTTACGTCTGAACTTCGCGTATGTCCCGTAGGGAATGTGAACGCGATATTCGTCAAGCTGAGTGCGCGTGTGTGGAGCCCTGTCGCGCACATCCGTGAGCCGCTCTGTCGTGCGGAAAATAAACGCATCGCTCCCCGCGCCGGATCCGTAGGATACAAGAAGTATATGCGCTCCCGGGTTCGCGACATCCAGTGTCGCCGCGAGTCCCATCGGAGAGGAGCCGGAGTACGTGTTCCCCAGGGTTGGTGACAACAGTCCAGGCGCCCATTGTTCCTCGGTGAAACCGAGCTTCCTGGCCACCTGTACGGGGAATTTCCCGTTGGGTTGATGGAAAATACAGTAATCAAAATCCTCCGGTGCCATTTCCGCCCTGTCCATGATGGCCTTCGCGGCGCCGGTGACATGACGAAAATAGGCGGGAACGCCGGTGAAGCGTCCGCCATGCTCCGGATAGGGCGTGTGTTCACGCCGCCAGAAATCCGCGGTGTCTGTCATGTACACGTCGGTAGTCAGCAGTTCCGCGATGAGATCTTCGCTGCCGACGATAAACGCGGCGGCTCCGGCCGCGGCGGAATATTCCAGCGCATCGCCCGGCGCGCCCTGTGAGGTGTCGGCGCCGATGGCGAGAGCGTGCGTGATTACGCCGGACTGCACCTCGTGCAGTGCGATGAACAGTCCTTCGGTGCCGGCCTTGCAGGCAAACTCGAGATCGGCGGTGTGCACTCTGGGACATGCCCCGAGCGCCTCGGAGACAATCGTGCCCGTGGGCTTGACCGCGTAGGGGTGCGATTCGCTTCCGACATACACCGCGCCGATCAGCTGCGGATCGATGCCCGCACGCAGCAGAGCATTCCGCGCGGCATTGACCGACAGCGTCGCCGTATCTTCGTCCGGTCCGGGGACGGACTTTTCATTGAGATTCAGCCCCCGCTTGTACGAGGGCGCATCCGCGCCCCAGACGGACGCAATATCCTCCACGCGGATGCGGTAGCGGGGAATCTGTGTTCCGTAGCCGACGATGCCGACCATGACGCGCCTCCTTGCTTGAGTGATCGCACGTGATGCACTCCGAATTCACCGGCTGCAGACGGATTTCCGAAGACATGGACGTTGGAGATGCTTCACTGCTGAACGCGTGACATCACCAGGCCGGTCGCCGGTCGTTGCATGGACGTGCAGAGAAATGGAGATACGAATCGGAATATACAAGACCCTGGAACAATGTCAAGCGGAGAGAATACGAAGCGGGGAGGAGGGTGCGGAGGACTGCGGCAAAGCCGGCGGTCTCAGGCAGGAATACGGAGAACGGGCAGGAATACGGAGAACGGGCAGGAATACGGAGAACGGGCAGGAATACGGAGAACGGGCAGGAATACGGAGAACGGGCAGGAATACGGAGAACGGGGTAATGCAATGGGTGGGAATACAAACCCGCCGGGACAGGAGGAGGACCCGGCGGGTTATGCGGCCACTGCAGTGTTGGAGAAATCCGGCCTGTTCAGGAATGGAGAAAGATCAGGTTTGTGATACGGTCGTCCGTGTGAATGCGCAGGATATACATTCCGGGTGCGAGGTCGCCGGTGCCGAAGGGGATGACATGATGTCCTTCCTCCATCGGCTTGTGATCAAGGATGGTTCTGACAGTGCTGCCAAAACGGTCGAGCAGCGTCAGCTTGACCTTCGCTGTTCGGCGCAGGCCGAACGAGACGGTGCCGTAATCCCTGAACGCGTCCGTCGAGTGTTTCCACACACTGTATGACGCGAGAACGTCTTCCGGCGTCACACGGACGATGGGGGAGACGGTGGTGCTGCCGTCCATGCGCACCTGGCGGAGGCGGTAGTACATCACACCGCTTCCCGAAAGCCGATCGAGAAATGCGTACTCGTTTTCCGATTTGTCAGAGGGACGCAGGAATCCGATGTGCTCCCATCTGCCGGTGCGTTGTGTCCGGCGCTCGACTTCGAATCCGGCGATGTCGCGTGCCGAAACCGTGTTCCATCTCAGCTCGATGACGTCGCGGATGCGAGCGCCGGAGAACGTATGCAGGTCCGCGCGCTGCCGTGTTGAAGGCGCGTGCCGGGAGAAGCGTTCAATTGATGATGTGATGTTCCGCAGGTCGATGGCGGTCGTGCTGAGTGCCACGGTGTTCAATGCAGGGGACAAAATCGCGGCCGGTTGTGCCTTGCTGTGCGCTTCCCCGGCATCGCTGCGGCCTTCCCCGGCATCGCTGCGGCGATTGGCCCTTTCTGCCCCGGTGTTTGCGGCTTCTCCGCCTGTGTCATCGCCCTTGATATCGGGGATGATGTTCAGCGATGCGAAGCTGGGGGATGAGACCGTGAGCTGTCCGAACAGCAGGACCGGGATCAGCAGAAGGATGATCAGCAGGAGGGCGAAGCGCGCCAGCGCGGATGCTTCCCTCGCCGTGATCGGAATGCGTGCTCGATAGAGATCTGTATACGGCATGATCTGTTCCTCTTGTAGTTGGCAGACGTAATCGGTTTTTCTCCCTCCCCACCGGCGATCAGCGGACCACCAGGATGCGCTTGCGCACCACGGTTCCCGCGCTTTCAAACTCCAGGAAATAGTATCCCGGAGACACCGAGGAGAGAGAGAGAGGAACAATATGCGTCCCCTGCACGAGGGGCAGAGAATGCGTGAGGATATCCAGCCGCCTGCCAGACGCGTCGTACACGTGCAAGCGTCCTTCCGCGGGCTGATTGAGCTGCAGCTGCACGGTGGCGTTGCTGCGCACCGGATGCGGATAGACCTGCATGCTTGCCGGTGCAGGCGTGTTTTCGATTGTGAGAATGGATGAAAAGTCTTCCGTGCCGTCACGGTCGAGCTGCAGGAGACGGTAGTACAGCGTCTGTCCGGCGAATTTCCGTGCGATGCCGGCGTCGGTATAGCGGTAGGAGCGCGGCGTGTTCACCGTTCCCGCGCCCGGAATCATGTCGATATCCGTCCAGGTCTTTTTATCCGTGGAACGCTGCACGAAGAAGCCGAAATTTTCGACTTCCGTCGCCGTGTGCCATTTCAGCTGCACATCCTGGCCGACCATAGCTCCCGAGAAGGACACCAGCTCGACGGGATTAATGTTCGGAGTGCCGTCATCAATCTCCACGTTGAAGCGGGAGAGAATCGGATCGATCGGTGAAACATAGATGTATGATCCGCTGCTGGCGAAGAGCATGCCGACCGGATTCACACTATTATCGTCGGTCACCACCAGTGCTCCGGAATCACCACTCCCCGCGAAATCCGAATTCTTCTTTTTGGGTTGCACAACAATCTGACTGTTAAACAGACTGGGGCCGGCAGGATACGGGACGGTACAATTGAAATTGATTGCGACGACTTCCCCCTGTGTAAGTCCTGTTGTGCGACCATATTTTTGGACATCCATACCGATATAGGCTGTCGCAGTGGTTCTGTTGGGTGCGCCGTAGCCATCTGATAATGGGGTACTTGCATCAACGAGATTTGTATTGGTGCTGACCAGCGCCGCATCCATGATATTGTTGCCAGACGTTCCATACACGATTGGTTCATAATCAGCGAGCGTACCGATTTCATCAGCGGTGTTCTGGGCGCAGCTGACGTCACCGCGTCCCGGCTGTACGATTTTTTCACCACTGCTCGCGTAATTCAAGCGCGCGAATACATGATTACATGAGAGGACGTAGACGTTATTGCCATTTCTGACGCGGACACCGATCGTACCCGCGGCGCATTCATTCCAGTTGCTGGTGGAAACACCGATGGGAACGGGACGGGAATACCTTGTCGCAATGGCATCAATGGTATTTTCCTGGCCGGTACCGCTTCTGAGCGCACCGCGTTCGTTTTTATCGCCGTTTCCGAGCAACGTTGTTTCTCCGGATACCCTTTCGATCACTGGGAGTCCCTCGAGTTCCACAGGGATGACCTGGGGGCCGAGTTCCCTTGTAGTAAACACGAGGATCGCCGGTTCCCCGGTCTCTGTCATGCCGGTACCGGTTCCAATCACTCCAGGAATATCCATGAAATATGGAGTGTAATGATTCTGCACCTCCATCGTGTGTACAACGCGGGGATCATCCGCATACAACACCATCTCATCACCGGAATCGCCCGGTAACACTTGATCCGCCGCCGTGAGCCCTTCATGACTGAAACTGAGCAGTGCGAATACGATCGCAATGCGCAACAGCAACCTTTTTCCTGTAAGCTTCCGTGCCATACTTCCTCCTTTTGAATTATGCTCGGATCTACTTTTCTCCAGGGTCCGAGACTTTCGAACCTTCGCTTTCCAATCTAGAGGCGGCACCTTACAGGGGACTGAATCGTCCATTAAAGCCAGATTACGATTGACTTACATGCTTTTAAGATTGGATGGGCGAGCAGGCGCACGAGCACGAGCGTGAGCAGATGCGCGAGCAGGAGGGGGAGTGCGATCTGGAGGGTGTGCAGGAACGTGAAGCACAGAGCAGTCTGCCGGATGCGGTAACCCCATGCGTAAGCATGGGGCCGGACCCGGATCGACCACCACTTGAAAACCACCCCCCGTATCTCTACTTTGAGTCATGAATCAGCCTCGCACCACCGCTCCCGCTCACCAGCGTTGCCGTCCTGTCCGATTTGTACCCGGTTTCCGGATGCAGCACCTGGTCCCGCAGGTCATTGTCGTGCTCATGCTTATCATAGTCGCTTCAGCTCCTGTCCTCCTGACCGGGTGCAGCAGCAGGGCGGGACTCGCCCGGCACATCAACGAACTTCTCATGCGCGCGGATGCGGGAGGGAAGGATCTCTCCGTCGCCATGGATCCGCGTTCGCGGATGGGACTCGCACAGTTCCCGGCTGCAGAAGGCGAAATCGTCCGCCTCGTCTCCGTTCTGCATCTCCAGGAAGTGCCCGATGCGCTCCCATCCGCCGGTGATCCGGTGGCCGGCTGGCTCAGGAATGCCCAGAAATCGTACAAGAACGAAATGCTTCGTCTCCCCGCAGGTGTGCGTCTATTCCATTCCGAGATTCGGCAATCCTCGCTCAAACTGCGCGATGATAGTCAGTTCGAATATCTCGTCCTCATCTATGATCCTCGCAGCAAACGCGCCCTCATCCTCGCCGAATACGCCTACGGGTAATCCCTCTGTCTCGCTGAGTCGTCATGGAACTGGATTTTTCCTCTTAATCATGGGTCCGCACCCGGCTTTGCATCCCGGTCAGACGGCTCATGACTGCGTCCCCATATGCCCAATTGGCACGATATTCTTTGCGGACTGCCAAAATGGCATGAAGCATGGTTTTAGGGAATCCTAAAATATTTTTTAGGATATCCTAAAACACGTATTCTCCCGCTTTTCCAGCATTTGACGTCTCCCGCAGACGCCACCAGCCGCATATCCCGCAGACGCCACCACCCGCATATCCCACCGGAGCCACCGCCTGCTGGCAGAGTCGGTTAAATCGATCTGCATGTCACATCAAGGTTTTAGCATCTCAGCGGCAACTTTTTATCCAGAATCCATGTTATTATTTGCTCCATAATTGTGTGTTGCAGTTTTGTCTAATCAGGAGCGCCACTTTGTGCGCAACAAGCCGCACATCGCCGCTTCAAACGTATAACAATGTTACGAGGTGGACTATGAATAAAACTCTTCTCGCAGCGGTGCCGCTGCTGGCTATTATCCTCCTTGCCGCCTGCAATCAGCCGGCGCAGGAAACCACTGAGCAAGAGCAGTCAGAGGAAATGACCTCCACAGTCATGACCGCAACCGATCAGGGAGCCATGACCCCTCAGGCGGTGCTCGATGATCTGATGGCGGGGAACCAGCGGTACATGCAGAATGACCTGACCGCACGCGATCTCCCCGCGCAGGTGGCGGCCACGACCGACGGACAGTACCCGAAGGCCATCATTCTCTCCTGCGTCGATTCGCGCGTGCCCGTCGAAATGGTGTTCGACCAGGGCGTCGGTGATGTGTTCGTCGCCCGTGTCGCGGGCAACATCGAGGATGAGGATCTCCTCGGAAGTATCGAGTACGCCGTGGGCGTTGCCGGCTCGAAGCTGGTGATGGTGCTGGGACATGAATCCTGCGGTGCCGTGAAGTCGGCCGTGGATCAGCTCGACGTCGGCAGTGAGAACGTTGACCATCTCCTCGCACAGATCGAGCCCGCTATCGAAAAAACCGAAGGCGAGCGCGATGCCGCGAACAAGGAGTACCTGACGGGAGTCATCAAGAACAACGTTGAACTGACGATCGAAGATATCCGCAGCCGCAGCGCGATTGTACGCCAGCTGGAAGAGGAAGGGAAAATCATGCTCGCCGGCGGCTACTACAATCTGCATGACGGGTCTGTGACGCTGCTCGATTAAGGGACTCGACAGACAAAGACCGTTCGCGCCGCCCCGCCTTTCGATTCGAGAGTGCGGGGCGGGCTGTGTTCTGGGGGATTTGACAACGCTTTGACAGAACCATGACATCGGCTCCGGCTGTAGAACGTATCATGCGAATGAACAGCGACAGGAGACCGACATGGCACAGAACGTATTGCTTACCGGAGGAACAGGACTCGTCGGGGCCGATGTTCTCCGCAGACTGCTGGCGGGGGACACAGACCTGAAGGTCTGGGCCCTGGTTCGTGGAAGCAGCCCTGATACTGCCCGGGCGCGACTGCGCAGGGCGGTTGAGCTGCTCGAGGGAGCACGTCTGCCCGCATCCTCCTGGGAGCGTGTTCGCGTACTCTGTGGTGATATCACCAGGCAGGACTGTGGTCTCACCCCGGATATCCGGCAGCGGCTTCGCAGTGCTGTCACCCATATCGTACATGCGGCATCCGATGTGCGCTTTGATCTTCAGCTCGACGAGGCGCGGCGGGTCAACGTGGATGGCACGAGACAGCTGCTGCGGATCGCGCGTGATGTGATGGAGCGTGGAGGTCTGAAGCGCTTCACCTACGTGAGCACCGCGTATGTCTGCGGAAGTCGTGACGGCGTGATATATGAAGATGAGGATATCACACCGCGCTTTTCCAACACCTATGAGCAGAGCAAATTCGAAGCTGAACAGCATGTGCGCGCGGCCATGCGGGATCTGCCCGCGAGTATCCTGCGACCCAGCATCATCGTCGGTGATGAGCACAGCGGACGCACTAACGCGTTCAAAGCGCTCTATGCGCCGCTCCGTCTCATTGTGCGCAACCTGGTGCGCTTCCTCCCCTGTGAGGAGCACACGCCGCTGGACGTTGTTCCCGTGGATTACGTCAGCCGCGCCATCTGCCACCTGCTGTTCGATGACGGTGCCAGTATCGGGCGCACCCTGCATCTCACTGCGGGCGGCGCAGCTTCCAGCACCGTGGGGGATATCGTGCGTGGCGCACTGCATTCAGGCAGAAGCGTCGACACGGCCAGGGTGGAGTTCGTCTCTCCCCGGAAATTTAACTTCACGGATATCACCGGTGCGGGTGAACGGGCGCTCGTCGCGACACTCGCGCAGTTTGCGCCGTACCTCGCCATCAACCGGACCTTCGATGATACCGGCGCGCGGGATCTGCTTCGCGGCAGCGGTATCGCTCTGCGTCCGTTTACACAGTATATCTCCACCATTCTGCGCTTCGCCGTCGACTCCGCCTGGGGCCGCCGCTTCGCGCTCGCGGCGTGAGGAGGATGTCATGAATGTCGTTGCCATCCTGAATCCCAACGCCGGCAGAGGAATCGCCGACCGCCTGCTTCCCCGGCTGCGTGTGCAGCTGAACGGCGCTCTCGTGAATGCGCATATGCCCCGTTCCGGGGAGGAAGCGACGGAACACGTGCGCGACGCCGTGCGCGACGGTGCCGATGTCATTCTCGCCGCGGGCGGTGACGGAACGCTGAACGCGGTGATCAACGGCATGGTGGACGGCAGGGTGGCGCTGGCCGTGCTGCCGGCAGGATCGGCGAATGATTTCGCGCAGCAGAATGGCTGCGCACGAGGTGTGCAGGATGTCTGCCGCGACATCCTTCGCGGCGGACGGAAACGCGTTGACCTGATCGACGTCAACGGCTGGCGCTATGCGACCGACGGGGGACTGGGGCTGTGCGCCAGCGTCGCGGGGATGGCCGCACACATGCGGACACGGGGTGGGAGCAACGCCCGGCGCGGCGCATTCGGTTCGTCGCTGTATCCGCTGGCCGCCGTGCGAACGCTGCTGCGTCAGTCCAGCCACTGCAGCCGGATGCAGATCGCGGCGGAAGGGTGGAGCGAAGAAGTGTCTTCACCACTGCTCATGATCAGCAACCAGCGCCTGCTCGGCGGGTATTTCCCCATCGCGCCTTCCGCGCGTAATGACGACGGACTCTTCGACGTATGCATGGTCAGTGGTCGCAACGGACGCCTCGGGCTCCTCCGCCTCGTCACCGAAGTGCTGCGCGAGCGGCATATCGACTGTACGGACATCCGCTGCTGGCAGGATCATGCTCTCCGCGTCCAGACCGATGTCCCCGTGCCGTATCTCGGTGACGGGGAGCTTTCCGATCCCACCGACACCTTCCATGTGCTTGTCCTTCCCGGGGCGCTGCGCATCGTGTCATCTTCCATCCCATCGGATCGTTCGGTCTCAAGGAGAATATCATGATACACGCATACTCCGCACACGGCTACGCGCAGCGTATGTGGTGCTACCTGCAGGAAATGTATCCGCTCGCGCAGCGTCTTCCGCTCGCGCTCATCATCGGTGCGGCAGTCGTACTGTTTACGCAGTCTGCACTGGCAGAGCCGCACCCTGCACTCCTCCTGCCCCTGGCTGTCAGCAGCGCGGCGGTATTCCTCCTGCTGCTCCTGCTGCGTCTGATGGATGAATTGAAGGACGTGGAAATCGATCGGGCTCTTTTCCGGGAGCGGCCGCTGCCGTCGGGACGCGTCCGGGAGTCCGACATCCGGATCAGCATGACAGCGGTCGCCGCGGCGTTTGTCGCCCTGCATCTGCTCCTTCCCGTCACACTACTCTCGGCCATCCCCCTGCTGGGATATACGTTCCTGATGTACCGCTACTTCTTTGTGCCCGGGCTGCTGCGCGGGAATCTCTTTCTCAATCTCGCCACGCACAATCCCGTCATCCCGCTGATCGTTCTGCACTGCATGATTGTCACGGCGGCAGCAGCGGATCTCCCCCTGGCCGCGCTCGACTGGAACATGCTCCTTCGCGGTGCGCTGATGCTCTGGATGCCGATGTTCGCCTGGGAGATCGCGCGGAAAATTCGCGCCCCGGAGGATGAAAATGCGTATGTCACATATTCCCGGCTGCTGGGACGCCACGGTGCGGTCGCGCTCGCCTTCGCGGCGCAGAGCGTCGCAGCCGCGTCGGCGTTGTCTTTTGTCGTCGCCGGCTCCTGGTCCGCCATCGCGCTGCTGCCCCTGCTCGCTGCCTGGATACTGCTCACCATCGCCTATGCGCGATTCCTGCTGCGGCCCGTGCCCGCGCATGCCCGTTTGCGGGTGTATGGCGAAGTATACGCTGTCACGCTGATGATATCCGTCATTTTCGCTTCCTGGAGCGCGTCATGAATACTGCACTGCACACCCGGAACCACCGCCGGCTGATTCACCGGACGAAGCGGCGCTGCTCCGCGCAGGATGCCGGCGGAAAGGGCTGGAACCTCCTTCGCCTGCGCGCGCTCGGATTTCCCGTTCCGCCCTTTGTCATTCTTTCCGCGGACATGTTTGCGACCTGCGCTGCCGGATTCCGCGAGGAGATGACGGCACTGCTGCGGGGTTTACGCATTGATGAGCCCGATGGAATCGCCCGCGCGGCCGCCGAGCTGCGGGCGCACATCATGGCACTCCCGCTTCCTGCCGAAATTATTCGAGACATCTACAGCGCCTTCGATACGGTGGTGGAAAAGAACGGCAGCGTATCGGTGCGCTCCTCCGTAGCGGGGGAGGACGGCGTGCGGCATTCCTTTGCGGGACAGATGGACACGGTCCTGAACGTCGCGCGTGCGTCGGTTACCCATGCCCTCCGGCGTGTCTGGGCCTCGGCGTTTTCCCGGCGCGCACTGACCTACCGCCTGCATGCAGGACTGCCGCTGCTGGACATCCGCATTGCCGTCGTATTGCAGCGCATGCTGCGCGCGGAGGCGTCGGGCGTGCTGTTCACGCGCCATCCGGTGACAGCGGTGAAGGAATGCTTCGTCATTGCGGGATATGGACTGGGCGAGGGCGTGGTCTCGGATCTGGTGGAAACCGACAGCTACCGCTGTCCGGTCAGCGGCACAGTCGTGGATGCGACGCTCGCGCGTAAAACCCGGGCGATGCGCTTCGAAGAATTTGGCAGGGACGGCCTGCGAATCATGGCGGTGCCGCAGGACATGCAGGATGTGTCCGTGCTACGTGACGGCGAAGTACTGCAGCTGCGAGACTGGGGAATGCGGCTCGAGTCCGAATTCGGCCTCCCGGTGGATGTGGAATGGGCGCGCGCGGCGGACGGCATGCTGTTCCTCCTGCAGGCGCGTCCCGTCACCGCCAATGGGACGAATGAAGCCCCGCCGCAGGTGTGGGACAACGCGAATATCGTCGAGAGTTATCCCGGGATGACATCCCCGCTCACCTTCAGCGTCATCCGTGAAGCCTACACGCGGGCCTTCCGTGGCGCCATGCGCGGCTTCCTTCTGCGGGAAGCGCCGCTGCGTCGTATCGAGGGCGCTCTTTCATCCCTGCTCGGACATCAGCACGGTCGCGTCTATTACAACCTGCGAAACTGGTACGCCATGCTTTCGGTGCTCCCGGGCATCAGACGCAACCGCCGCGCGTGGGATCAGATGATCGGCATAGCGCATGCGATTGACCTGCCTTCGGTGCCGGTCTCGATACTGGATCGGGTCGGGACCGGGATCAAGTGTGCCTGGCGGCTCCTGCACATTCGCAGGAATGCCCGTCACTTCCACGAAGGATTTACGCGCGCCTGTGAACGCTGGTCTGCTATGGATATCGTATCCGCCGATGCTCCGGCGCTGCGCCGGCAGTATGCCATGATCGCGGAGGAAGCGACACTTCTCTGGCCGCGGACGCTCTACAACGACTTTGCGGCCATGACCTGGTACGATCTGCTGAAGCGCTGCTGCAGCCGGAAGCATTTCGATGAGGGACTGCACAACCGGCTGCTCTGCGCGGAGCCGGGCATTGAAAGCGTGCAGCCCGTCCGTGCCCTCGTGCGCATGGCGGAATCCATTCGTGCCGACGCGGCTCTCTCGCGCCTGTTCAGACGCGGCGGCAGCGATGCAGCCATTCTTGAAACGGCGCGCAGGGATCCATCCTGCGCCGTCCTGAGCGCTTTTCTCGACGATTATATTGCCCGCTTCGGTGACCGGGGATTCGAGGAGCTCAAGTTGGAATCCTCCACGTATCGTCAGCGGCCCACGGCGCTCATCGGCATGTTGCGCGGATACGTGCACAGTGGACTGACCTGCGCCGCCATGGAGCGGGAGGAACAGCGCACCCGCACCGCTGCGGAAGCGGAACTGCGCCGCGCTGTTCGCAATCCATTTGCGCGCATCGTCACGCGCATCGTGCTCAACCGCGCTCGGGCGGCCGTCGCGGCGCGGGAAAACATGCGCTTCTCGCGCAGCCGTCTCTACGGACTCCTGCGCCGGATCTTCCAGCGGTACGGCGAATTGCTAGCGAACACTCGTGTGATCAACGATGCGGAAGATGTATTTTTCCTTGAGATGGAAGAAGTGTTTGCCGCCGCCGAGAAGCGCCTCACACCCGCCGAAGCGCGCAGCATCGTTGCTCGCAGGCGGCAGCGGCAGGAGTCCGATGTGCGTATGACACTGCCGTCACGGTTTCTGCGCCGCGGTGACAGCGGGCCGGTGCTGACACCGGAAACAGGAACCGCGACGCACGCACCGGCCAGTGGCATTGCGGCGCCCGGTGACGCGCCGGATGCGTACATCCTGCGTGGAACGGGCTGTTCCGCCGGCACCGTGACCGCGCCCTGCATGATCGTGCGTGATCCGCGACAGGCGGGAGATGTGCGCGGACGCATCCTCGTGGCGCGCAGCACGGATCCCGGATGGGTGTTCCTCATGATAAGCGCCGCCGGACTGATCGTCGAGCAGGGCAGTGTTCTTTCTCATACGGCCATTATCGGACGCGAGCTCGGCATCCCCACCATTGTCGCCGCGAAGGATGCCATGCAACTACTCGACGGAGCCGCGTCGGTCACCATCAACGGCAGCACCGGAGAGATACGATGGAACTGACCGGCTTCGATTTCGATACGCGTCTCGCGCACGAATTTCTCGACTGCGGACATCAGCGGAATGCCCGCGATCCGCATTTCATTCTGCCGCCGCATCCAATGATTGCACGGCAGCTGCAGCCCGACTATCCTTTTTACGCCGTCCCGGGAAATGCCCATCGTCATTTCATTGCGCGAGATAAGGGCCGTGCGGTCGGACGCATCACGGCGTTCGTGAACCGCAACCTGCGCGATGGCAATGGTGAATCGGTCGGCACGGTGGGATTCTACGAATGCATCGAAGACGACCTCCTGGCGATGCGTCTCATAGATGCCGCTGTCGGCTGGCTGCGGTCACGAGGGCTGCGCCGCGTCTGGGGTCCGATGAACTTCGACATCTGGCACAGCTACCGCTTCATCACGCGCGGCGCGGACGGCACTCCATTTGTGAGCGAACCGCGCAATGCGCCCTGGTATCCCGGGCAGTTCGAACGGGCCGGTTTCACGGCCGTACACCGCTGGGAGAGCCTGCTGTACCGCGGCGAACTGCGTCTGCGTGCGCTGATCGATTTCACGCTACCCGTACACGAGGGTCTCACCGCACGCGGCTTCAGTTTTCGCGATATCGATACGCGTCGTCCGGAGCAGGACTTCCGCCGCCTCTACCACCTTCTGCTGCCGGCCTTCCGGGATTTCCCCGGCTGTACATCCATTGCAGAGGAAGATTTCATCGCACTGCTGCGGCGCAATCGCGATGCACTCGCGCCCGGACTTGTTTCCTTCCTCACGCATCCGGATCACGGTGAGGTGGGCTTTACCGCGACGTTTCTTGACCGGACCCGCGCGGTGCAGGCATTACGCGGAGAGCTGAATGCCGCGGCGAAGCTGCGTTACCTGCTGCATCGCCGCGATTCCGGCCGGGTGATTTATCACCTCGCCGGAGTCCTGCCGCAGCATGCCCGCAGTGCCGCCGGCTGTGCGCGCGCCATGCTGCACCGTACGCTGCAGCGTGTGCTCGCGATGGGAAAGGATGAAGTGCTCATCGCGCTCATGCGGTGCGGCAACCGGGTGCGTGGTCTTTTCGATGCAGAAGAAGCCGATGAACTTCGTGAATATACGCTCTACGAGATGAGACTGTGACGCAGGAGCATGTCTATATCGAACGTCGCAGCGGCGAGCGTGTGCGCGAGGAAATCTACGCCTCGGGCTTCCTGTACTGGGCCTGCAACGCCATGCCTGGCCGCTGGTTCTCGCGTCTCGTGCTGAGCCGCCTCTGGCCGTCGCGGCTGTACGCGTGGTGGAACAGCCTGCCGCGCAGCCGGCGGCGCATCGCGCCGTTCATCAGGCGCATGGGGATCGACATGTCCGAAGCCCTGCGTCCCGCAGAAGAATACTCCAGCTTCGCCGATTTCTTCACGCGGGAGATCGACCTCGCGCAGCGTCCGCTGCCGGATCGTGAGGATGCCTGCGTGGCGCCGGTGGACGGGAAGATCCTCGTGTATCCACGGGTGGACGATGAGCCCTTCCGCATCAAGAGCCACATGTTCCGTCTGCGCGAGTTCCTGCGCAACGACGAGGCCTGGCACCGCTACCGGGGTGGGAGCATGGCCGTGCTGCGCCTGGGCCTGTCTGATTACCACCATGTGCATTATCCCTGTGCGGGAGTGCCCTCCAGTCCCCGGCTGCTGGAGGGACGCTGCTACATCGGCGGTCCCTACGCCGTGAAAAGCTGGATGCCGTTTTACCGCGAAAACGTGCGCGCGTTCACATCGTTTGCTTCCGAGCATTATGCGATGATGCTGCTGGCGGAAATCGGCAGCTTTGCCGTCGCGAGCATCCGGCAGGATGTCACGCCGGGACGGCGCGTTCGGGCCGGCGCGCACAAGGCGCATTTCGCACTGGGCGCGTCCACGGTCGTGCTCCTCTTTTCTCCGGGCACCGTGTTCTTCGACGAGGATCTCGTGGAGAACAGTGCCGGTGGGATGGAAACCCGTGTGCGCATGGGGGAACGGATCGGAATTCCGTACGTGCGGACGGACGATCGGATCGGCATTCCAGGTCTGCGGATGAGAGAACGGATCGGAATGTCGGGTGAGCAGATGGGCGAGTGGATAGACCATTCCGGCGCGGAGGATGCGGCATGATGCGCGAACCCGATTACGGTGTGACCGGCGCGGATCAGCTCGAGGAGCGCATCCGCTACGCGCAGAGCTGGGAAGATCCGGTGACGGTCTGCGAGGGATTGCGCATCGATTCCGCTTCCCGCGTGCTCGCCATCGCCTCCGGCGGCGACAACTGCCTCGCCATGCTGCTTCGTGACGCCGCGTCCGTGGAAGCGGTCGACATGAGCGCGGCCCAGATCGCGCTGCTCGAAATCAAGGTGCGGGCGATCGAGCAGCTGTCCCACCATGAGTGCATGAGCTTCCTGGGTGTTTCTTCTTCTCCGGATCGCTTCTCGACATATACGGCGCTGCGCTGCCATCTCTCGTCCTTCGCGCGGGAATACTGGGATCGCCGCCGGGCTGATATCAGTCGCGGCGTCATCCACTGCGGGAAGTTCGAGCAGTATTTCGCGATCTTTCGCCGCTTCATGCTGCCGCTCATGCAGACGCCCGGAACCGTACGCACCCTGCTGTCCAGCGTCTCTACCGAAGAACAGAATGATGTCTACAGGACGCGATGGGACAATCCCCGCTGGAGGGCGATGTTCCGTCTCTTCTTCTCGCGGTATCTGCTGGGACGGTTGGGACGCGACAGCGCTTTCTTCGCACAGGTCGATCGCACGGACATCGCCGCTGAACTGCTCCTGCGCACCCGGCGGGGACTGACGGCCGTGCCCATCACCGATAATTATTTCGTGCAGTACATCCTCACCGGACACTTCCGTGATTCCTCCCATGCCCATCCCTGGATGCATTCCGACACGTACGATCTGCTACGCGAGCGCTGCGGACGTCTCCGCTGCCGCGTCGGACGGATGGGGGAGGGAATGGAGCGCCACGACAGCGTCCCGACGGCGCTGTATTGTTCAGACATCTTTGAATACATGCCGCAGGAAGACGCGCACACCGTGATGCAGTCACTCACGGACGCCGCCGCTCCGGGCGTGCGTCTTCTCTATTATTCGCTCTTCGTGCCGCGTTCTCTTCCGCAATCCCTCACTCACGATACCGGGCAGGCCGCCACCCTTTTCGCGCGGGACCGGACATTCTTCTACGACAGCATAACCATCGGCCTCTCCTGAGCTGACAGGAGGCTGCCGTCCTTCACATGAATAATCACTGCACTGACTGCTCTCTTCATTCCGGCAGAGAATACCCGCCACGTTCAACCAGGCCGGACCCGGGGACATCGGATCATTCACAAGAATTTCGGACCCGGCACTTGACTTTGTCGGAAAAATGTCTCATAATCATCAAGTCATTCTTCCATAGATCCATCTCTTACGAATTTTCCTGCTTCCAGCCGGAGTGTGGACCTGTCTCCGCGGTCGTCGAGGGAACGAATCCCCCGAAGGATATATGAGGAAGAATCCTTTGGAGTGAAGAGGAACCTGTACGACGAATACAGATTGAGCCTGCCCAGGACGAATTGCGGACAAGGGGAGCCGGAGGAGATCTGCGTGCTGATCGCGGGTCGTGATGTCCTGTCGCTGCACGCGGGAAAGAATATTGTTCGATAACCGTCGACCGTGCAATTCCGTTTCCCGCGAAGTCCTTTCGACCGTGCAATTCCGCTTTCCGCGAAGTCCTTCGGACCCGAAGTCTCGCTCCACACGAGGAGCCAATCAAACTGTTCACGGAATTTTTCACCACGCGAAGGACCACAAAAATGAACTCGATTTTCAAATCAGCAGGCATCGTCCTTTCATGCGCCATGGTATTGATGCTTGTACTCACCGCATGTGACAAGTCAGAGAGCCCTGTGCAGACGCAGGAGTATGGAGACCGCCAGTTCACGCAGCTTTCAAAGCCGGCCGCCTGGACTACGCTCGGTACGCTCAATCCCACTATCGATTACAATGGGGGGTGCTACGATTGGAGCGCCTCCGGCGGAACGATGATGAACACAACGCCGATGTGGGTGCAGGAGAGCTTCGACCTCTCCGCATACGCAGGCCACAACGTGCGGATTATCTTTGAATTCAACACCGGCGATGCACAGTACAATAAGTTCGAGGGATGGTATCTCGACGATATCGACATCGATGGGACCATCGACGACGTTGAGGGCGGCGCCGGGAATTGGACCGCAACGGGGTACTGGCACATTTCAACGGCACGTTCGTACTCCACCTCGAACAGTTGGCGGTATGCGAATTCCACGACAGGGAACTTCCAGGGCGCAATTATTGTGGACGATTGCTATGATCAGGCGAATCAGGGAACGCTCATCTCGGATATCGTTCCACTCGGTGCCAGTCCGAGCCTGAGTTTCTGGACGCTCTGGCAGATCGAAGCTGTCGATGCACCGATTTTCGACATCATGAGCATCCAAATCGAGGATCTTGGACCCATCATCCAGGCCGAAGTGGATATCAAGCCGGGCGGCTGCCCGAATCCCCTCAACACCAAAGCGGGTGGGACCTTCCCTGTGGCCATCGTGGGAACGTCCACGTTCGATGTCATGAACGTGAATACCGCCACGGTGACACTTGAAGGTGTCGCGAACGGGCCGCAGACACCGTACTACTATGATGTATCGACGCCGTATGGCATGATGCCGATGGATTGCATGGACTGCAATGAGCTCGGTCCCGACGGACTCGGCGACGTAACACTGTATTTCAAGAATAAGGATGTGGCTGCGACGCTTGATCCGCTCACGGAAGACGGTGATTGCGTTGTATTCACAATGTGGGGAAGGCTCAACAACGGACTCTGGTTCGTCGGTCATGACGTGGTGAAAGTCCTCAAGAAGTAACGCGTGGAACCGCGCCATTGATTGCCGGCCGGGAGAGGGCGCCATGCTCTCTCCCGGTTCGGATGCCGGTTTTTTTACATTTCTGTGACAATCACACCGGTTCGATGCCGTATCCTTCATACAGAGGTCAAGCCAAGGAGAGTGTCATGAAATGCATCCTCTGCTTCTGTATCGGATTTCTGCTGCTGGCGTCCTGCGAGGACGATCCCGTCGGACCGGACGGAAATGACAAGAGTTCGGATGTGACCGGCGGGAAGGATACCCTCATTGTCGAACCGGTCGTACCTCCTCCTGCGCCGATCCTTTCGGCACCGGCTGACGGCGTCGAACGTGAGGGGGATGTCCATTTTTCCTGGGTGGGGGATACGGCATACGAGGAATATATGCTCGAAATCTATCGTGGAAATTCCGCGGAGGATGAACTCGTCCGGCTGCTGCCGCTTCAGGTCTGCAACTGTGAGGTGCAGGATCTCGACGGCGGTGAGCAATACGCCTGGCGTGTTGGAGGTTTGTGGTCTGACACGACCATCTGGTCGAGCGTCAGGACATTCAGCATCGCGGAGCCTGAAACCGGATACACACGCTGCACGCTTACGTTTCGCGGACTGAACTGTATCGCGGATTTCAATCGCACCTATCAGATGTACTCGCACTACGAGTCATATTCCGGAACGACGATTGCCGAACAGAATGCATCCATTCTGTTTGTCAGTGATTCGACTGCCGATAAGGCGTTTGCCGTCATCGAAGGGGATGGCGGCATCGATCTTGCGAGACACTGGGGAGAGGGACGATCGTTGCTTGTCGGAATGAATCCCGCCAACGATGCAATCAGCGCCATTAAATTTTCACACGGGGAATATTTATCCGAACAGCATGCGGGTCACGGATATTCCAGCAGTTTTGAATTCAGTTTCGAGGGAAAATACCTTTCCGTGTCTCCCTCTGAGTCCGGTGTCTACGTCATCCGCGACACGACCCTGCTCCATACGCATTTCACCTATACCTACAAGGAAAGCTCCTCGTCGTGGAACCTTGGCGAATCCCGCAGTTACTCTGCCAGATACAAGGGGATACAGTTCGCCGACAGCACCATGATCGAGCTGCGCTTCGAGTAATCGAATGCCGTCACGATGCATTAATCAGCCGCGCCATCGGTCTGGTCAACGCGTCGCAGATCATCGGGGAGGTAGTTGAAACCAAGCCACCCGGAGACTGAAGCCGGGTGACCGGTTTCGCGGGGCCCGGCGCATGACCGTCTGCGTCATCCTTGCAGCGGGGACCGCTGGAAGGTTCCGGTTTGCGTTGCAGGCAGCTTTGCCATATAATGCAATCTGATTCTCCGATATCCAGCCCATGCGTACTCGCTGAAGAAGCTATGCATCCCGCTCTTCCACGTTTGGGTACACCAATCCAGTCTGAGGAAATTCGAACGCCGTCAGATCTTCTGAATGAGGAAATCCATGCAATATGGAATGACGCTGGCAGGATCGGTTCTTGTCCTTGTGCTCTTCGGCTGCGCCGCACATACGAATCTCGAACCGAAGGGCGAGGGAGAATTTTCTGCGTCATTCGGAATCGGGGGACCGATCATCGAGGCCTTCGAGACGAATATGCCCGTCCCCTATGCCACGGTGGGAGGAGAGTATGGCATCACCGGGAAGATGGATGCAAATGCGACTGTTCATCTTCTGCCATTCGCCTACAAGGTAGCTGCGCTGGATGCCGGGGTGACCTGGTATCCTCTGCTGCGGGACACCTGGCAGCCGACCATTGGTCTTCAACCGAGACTCCTCATCATGGCCAGTTTGAAGCAGGATGTCCCTGAACGCGTGAAATTCTATCCGGCGTTTTCTGTTTCATCTGCCTGGGGTGTTTCCGCCGGCGTACTGTATATCGGGTGTGATGTGGTCGGAACGTTCGCCGCCCGGGATTACGACGATGACGCTGCCCGGATGCTGCTTTCCCCGTTCCTCGGGTACCGCTGGAACATCGGTGAGGATTTGTACCTGTTCACGGAATTGAAATGGCAGGGAGCGAATGTGCGATCTGATCAGCTGGCGGTGGAATATCTGGCTGTCGGCCGACATGGTGCCGTAACGACGTTATTTTCCATCCAGCGGAGGTTCTGATATGCGTACACCTGTCATTCTCTCCGCAATGCTGTTGATCATGTTCACGGCGTGCGAACTGGATGGTTTCCTGTTCAATGAAAAGAAGATCGAACAGTATGAACTTCCCGGAAATACCATCGCCGATTCATTGCTGGAACTCGTCACCTTCAACAGTGGGGGATATGCCCTGTACGGGTATCATGTGCGTTCCGAGCATCCCGACCGTGGACTGACGATACTGTATTGCAAAGGGAACAAGCACAATATCGATGAGTACTGGGATCGGGTCATGATCCTGCACGATCTGGGCATCAATCTTTTCCTGTTCGACTACAGGGGATTCGGGATGTCGGAAGGGGAGTCCTCGGAAACGGGGATGTACGAGGATGGGAAAGCCGCCTGGTCGCTGCTGCAGGACCGGTATCATGTTCCTGCGGACTCATTGTGTCTCTACGGATACTCACTGGGAAATGTCGCCTCCATCTACCTTGCGTCCGAGGTGGTCACGCCTGCCTGTCTCATTGCCGAGGCGGCGTTCGCTTCGGCGAACTCCCTTTCGCAGTCCGCACTCTCTCTGGATATCCCTGCCCGGTGGTTGACGGATGGAAGTTTCGATAATGCGGAGAGAGTTCGCACGATTCATGCGCCCCTTCTCGTCATTCATGGATCGGACGATGATTTTGTGCGCTTCCGTGATAACGGCAGAGTCGTGTATGAGAATGCACCGGAACCGAAATCCCTGCTGCTCGTGCCTGATGCGAATCATACGGATATTCCGTATGTCATGGGAGTACGGAGCTACCAGCAAACGGTGAGGGAGTGGATTGAGTTTGGGATCGATCTATGAGCCGTGCCATCGTCTGTTTCCAGTCTGGATGTCTCTCTGCAGTGCTATTCGACACCGTTCATCTCATTATCCATCATCCATGGGGCTCGAATGTGTTCTCCACTCTTCTCCCGCGTCTCACGGCATCTCTTTCTCATGCGCTGGCTTTTCCTCCCGGCTCTTTTCCTTGTCATACCGCATGCACAGGGGAGCGCCCAGGTGGTGGTCGAGCTCAAGTATGGCGGGACGCTGGAGGGTCGGATCATCGATTCGGATGACAGTACCGTCACACTTGAGGTGCCTCTGGACGGGGATCGCACACGGAGAGCTGTTCTACGACGATCCGACATCCGCTTTCTGGAAGGAAGTGACACGGTCGGAACTCCCGGGGAAGTCTCTCCCGCGGATTCGATGCATGCCGAGCAGGATTCCGTGCTCCAGTACAGAAACGTGATCGGCGGTGGAATCGCTCTGCGCCGTGCTTCGTCATCCAGTCCATTCGCGACGAGAGATTCACGTCTCGAATTCGCATACGAGTTTACCTCCGTTCCAAAGGTGTGGAGCGAGGATAAACAGACCCGCCTCGCGGCCGGTATCACGCCGACGACGTATCTCTCCATCGTGTCAGAAACGGATCCGTACGGGGAGGCGCCGCTGCTGGGATCTCTTGAATACATATTCTACGGGCATCAGATTCGACCGAGGGTCGTAGTCGGGGGTGGTTTCATATTGGCGACCCATGGGGCCGACGGTTCGCTCGATATCAACCGGCAGTACATCTTTGCGGGGACGGCAGATTATTTTCCCTCTGAGACCATACGCTTCCGCGAAACCGCGGGTGCGGGATGGATGACCACGGACGATGGCAGTCCGGAAGATACGTCGGGGACAGCACGAGCTATCATACACATGCAGCATCGTTTCGACTTCGCCATCGGCAATGCGAATGTGTTTGGTGCCGCCATACCGATTGCCTACACTCATACGCTTCAGTGCCAGTATATCGATACCTTCGGCTTTAACCTGCAATTCAGAAACGGGATAGAGTATGCCCCGGAGCGGCGGTATTCCATGACCATTTTCATCCCGCTCTATTTCGAATTTCCGTCCGAAGAGGATTCGCGTTTCGCTGCCGGATTTGGTGCTGAGCTTGCCGTGTATGCGACTCCACAGCTGACTCTGCAGCTTCGTTATCAGGAAAGAGGCGGATTGGGGAAATACGATACCAGCGCAAGATCATCAGCAGTGCTGGTATTCTGGAAGTTTTAGCCCCTGCGTCGACCCTCGACTATTCCAGTTTCCCCTCGAAGTATTTTTCGACGGATAGCTCGATGTTGAATTCTTCCATTCGCCATCCGGATGCAACGACGACGCCTTCGGGATTCACAAGGAAGAAACCGGGAACGACCGCCTTCATCTCTCTGCGCATCCGATTCAGATCATCATCCTCCGCCTGCAGGACGGGCCAGGGAGGAGGATCCTTCTCCGGACGATAGCGTGAAAAGATGTAGGTCATGGCGGAATCGTTTTGCGGGTTGCGATGCACGATGGCGGCTGGCATCACGACCCGCAGTCCCTGATCCGCATAGCGGTCATAGACATCTTCGAGACAGACGTGATCCATCTCGCTGACATATTCCAGGCAAAGGATATACGGCTTTCCTGCGAGCGATGCATTCGTGTACGTCACGCTGCTGTCGGGATATTCGTAGAAAGTGAATGCGGGCACAGTCCTGCCGACGACGTTCGAATCCACCGGCAGACTTTTGTAATTCGCGATATTTAACATCCGTATCTTCCGCTGTTCCGCAACCTGTTTTCGTGCTTCCTCGAGGGGATCTGCATCAATCCTCGCGATCTCGCTCTCCGCCACGGTGCCCTCGAGCAGCTGCCGTGCTTCCTCGTACAGGTTGTTCAGTCTCTCCCGTGTTCCTTCGGTTGTATCGAGGCGCATGGTTTTCTTGATGTCGTCGAACGCATACAGTTGCGCGGTGGGAGAGGGATTTTCCCGCATAACGCGTTTCACGTATGAGTAATACGCATCATTTCCCAGTACACGGAATCTCCCGAGCAGGAAATGTTCCGCGCTCCAGACCGGCGAAGTGGGCGGAATGGCATCCATTGCTTTCTGAACCCACTGCGTAACCTCTCCCGCGCTCTCGTTCAGCGTCGTCGTTCCCTTCCTGACATTGTACGCATTGACGGCATTGAGGTACAGGAGCAGCAGGCTTTCCAGCCGCTCCTGGCTGATGCTCTCGCCCGCCTCCCGGATCTCAGACAGGTACACCGATGCGCTGTCCGCCTGCTGCTGTCGCATCCGCTGCCGCTCGGCGAAGCGTCCGACGGTATCCGAAAGACTCAGCGGCCGGACGCCCTGCGCGATGTAATAATCCCATTCCGCGGTGCCGCTGTCGGCGTACGGGATGCCGCATCCGCCGCCAACATCCCGGTATGCTTCTTTTCGGGCTGCGAGCATTGCGTAGGGATGATGCAGCGGTGCGCCGTCGATGTGAAAACGGTACTCCGGTCCGCCGAGATCCCGGTCGATCGCGGTCAGAGAATTATAATCGAAATGCACCGTCATCACCGTATCCCGGATTTTCTTGACGGAGAAAAAATCGCCGTCTCCGTCGTATTCATAATAGTCCTGGTCGGTGCCGTTCACCCAGCGGTCCGGCACAATGCCGACGATATGATACAGCAGGAGCGGTGTGCGTTCGAACAAGTCAAAAAGCGGATATTTCTCGCCGGACATGTCAAGCCGCAGCTCGAAGCGTCCGTCTCCCATCGCTGTCATCGGTTTCGTGAACCGCTCCGTGGATCCGGCGGGATCGACATAGGCGAGAAACACGGTATCGATCGCCGCGAGGGAGATGAATCTGCTGCGTTCGAGACGCGCATGCAGCGTGCAGTCGATGGTGGAGTCAATGAAGATGAATCGGCGCTCGGAAAATTCGTGGTCGACGCCCGCAAACTGGATTGTATAAAGTCCGGGCAGGAGTTTGCTGATGAAGCGGCCATTCGAACCGACGTCGATGTTCACCGTGCCCGCCCAGCGGTTGCCCCAGGCATACCGCCACAGTTCCACATGGGCATCCTTCATCGGTGTACCGTCGCAGCCCATGACCGTACCGGAGAACAACTGCCGTTTCTGTGCATCCATGGTGTGCGTGCATACGAGCAGAACAAACAGGACAATGCTGACGCAGCTGCGTGTCGTCATTGTAGTGTTCATCTGGAATCCCTCACCGTCAGAATGGAAAGATGGAACAGGCGCCCGGTCGGGAAGATCCTCCCCGAGGTTCGACAGGAATAATACGGAGTGTGATATCGGGAATCAATATCTGCGGGGTGTCGCGTGCTGCCGCTCCATATGCAGGAGTTACCGCTCCTCGTGAATCAGCCGCAGCAGTTTTTCCGAGCTGCTGGTGTTTTGACCGTTTCGAATTCCAATCTCTATCGCATGCCGGGCCTGTTTTTCCGCTTCCACGTACTGTCCCGTTTTATATAGCAGGGCTGCGTATGTGTCGACGTACGCGTACGGAGCATTCTTTTCGATAATGCCTCGCATCACATCAACGGCCCACATCAGGATCTCGTGATCTTCGCAGTGTTCATAGATTGCCCAGGCAGCATTGTTCAGCATCTGCGGTTGTGCCGGCGTGATGAACTCCCCCTTGTAGGAATCATCGTCCAGCACGTCTTTCAGCTCCTGAAAATTCTGAACCGCGATATAGAAGTCATTGTAAAACAGACTTCTGTAGCTGGGCCAGTATCCCGGCAGGATGTTTTTGAGTGTCTTCAGCGCAGCCTCCACTTCGGGAAGGCTGCGGTTCTTCAGTGCTTTCCCGAGCCTGCGTTCAATGACGGCCACCGCTCTTCTCTCCATCTCATCTTTCCCATAGAGTTTCGATAATTTCTGATAATTGTCGAGGATATAGCGGTCAAGCTGTTCGTCCTTGACCAGAAGTGTCAGCACGGACCACGTGACTTCCTCAGACCAGTCAGGGTGCTCGGCGAGATACTGTACAACATTCGCGGATGTAGGTCTCGCAGTCCCTTCGATGGCGTTTCGCAGAAATTCCGGGTATGGCAGTTCCAGTGTCGGACTGATGCCGGGCCGGTCCGCAATAATGTCGCGCTCCAGCCTGCGCGTCAGTTCGCGCAGAAAGGCGTCGGCAGTCCAGGGCCCAACAAAGCGGATGAGCAGTCGTCCGTCACTGTCGAAGACAAAGGATTCCGCATGCCGATCCGCTCTGTACTTCATCGCGAAAAGCACACCTTCCCCGCGCTGAAGGTTCCGCTGAATGGGAACGAAGTTTTTCTCCAGCATGTCCGCGACGTCCCTGTCCCGGAAACAGCTTGCCCGGTGCGAATCACAGTATTGACAGGGCTCTGTATACGTGAAGAGGTATACGCGCTTATTCTGTTCCTTTGCTTGCGCGAGCGCTTCTTTGAAGCTTCCCTCAAAGAACTTCACCCGCTGTGCATGTGCTGGAAACACACTCAGCAAGCTGAGGAGGCAGACGGCTGCTGCTCTGAGTATCGGTGGCATGATTATGGTCCTCCTGTCATATGACATTCTCCGGGATGCACGACATCGTCGGTTGTCGGCTTGATGATGGGAAATCACGGATTATCGAATGCGCTGTCCTCGTACCTTCTGCACCGTGGTTGGTCCGCTCTCAATCATCTGTTCGATGAACGTCCCTGACAGACTGTCTCCGTCACGCGAGAGAATGAGTGAACAATATGATGGTTCCGAGTTGGACATCTGAACGAATCTCAGGTTGTCAGCTGGCGCTCGATATATGTTTTTTCGGTACGTCGCCCACACATATCCTTCTTGTTCCGTTCTGTGCACATACATTCCATGATAACAACCGGGGAATCGCGGTTTCCATCGATTCTGTTCGGCCCTCTTGTAGTAAACACCTCTGTTGGTATTCACGAGCCAATTCTCTCCGGGGAAGATCAAACAACCATACGCAGAGTTTATCTCGTGCCCGTATTCCTGTTCGAAATCTGCGCCCGTCCACGTAATTCCGCCATCCATGGATTGAGTGGTCCCTGCAACGAAGCTGGATGAGCTGACCAGCAGCAGACCATCTCCCGCTGCGTACAGTCCGGTGACATGGTCAAACGGACCTGCCAGTCTTATTTCTTTTACGGACCAGCGTGCGCCGTCATCTTCGGAGACGGCGAACTGAGGTTCGTTCAATTGAAACCATGATGTTACAATGTACACACGGCCAATATCATCAATAGCGAAACCGCGTATTGGCCGGCGCTCATCACCGAGGTCAATGCAGGTATGCCAGTGTTCTCCTCTGTCGGTGGAGCGCAGCAACACCTGCGGCGCGCTTTTCGTGACGGCAAAAAGTGTGCCTGTGTTGGGGTGTATCTTGAAACGCAATACATCGCGCAGGCCTGTTTTGACCTCTTCCCATGTCTCGCCGAGATCCAATGAACGGTAAATGCATTCCTGACCTTGAGGGTCGCCCTGGATGAGATAGAGCACGCCCGATGGCTCTTGCGCCGATCGGTACGCAGAGAGGAATCCCCGATCGCTTCCCAAAAAAATCCGTCTCCATCGCTTCCCTGCGTCAGTTGACCGCAGAAGCGAAGTTGTACCGTTCCCGTTTCCGCCACTCACGATCAGCGTTGATGAATTGATAGCATATATTTTCCCGATACCTGACATGTTCAGGCCTCTTGAGGAATCACGACCTGAATAACGTCCGTTCAGAGTCTCACAGTCGACTGTTCCTTCCGGGAATTCAATCTGATACGTACCGAAGTCCAATCTCGATGAAGAGCGGCACCCGTCCTCTGAACGCAGATCGGTAATTTCAAGAATCGCCTGGCACGTATTCTTCCCCGACAGTTCGACCCTCCATCTTGAAACCTCCCGGCTGGTGTCGCCATGGTGTTTTTCCTCCGCGGGAGTCGCGGCAACGGGGTTCTCCGGATCGTCACAGCCGGATACAAGCAATATCGCGAGCAGAACGAGGATACCGGATTTCCAGTTGTTATTGCGCATGACGCATCTCCAGATAGCAGGAATCATCTTACGTGTTGAAGTTAGACCATGTCATCGCCGCGCTTGTCATGAAATTGTCAGAACATGAACAGAATTTCAGCTGTCGTAACCCGAGAGTGCCGCACTTGCGGCGCTCCGGTCCCCGGCACTGCAGTATACCACCAGGGAGATTTTCAGAGGAAGCGAAAGAAACGCCCCGCTGTTGTACGGGGCCGGGTTTCATTTCAGGAGGATCATTTTTCTGGATATTGCATGGTCGTTCCAGAGCAGCCGGTACATGTAAATGCCTGCAGGCAGGCCACTCCCATCGAAGCGTATCTGATATGTCCCTGCGGGCTTTCGCTCGTTGATGAGCAGCTTCACCTCACGTCCGAGCAGATCATGTACGCTGAGTCGCACGTCTCCGGGGGAGGGGAGTTCGTATCTGATTTGTGTTGCCGGCTTAAAGGGATTGGGGCGATTCTGCTCAAGATCCGCGGTTGCGAATGGGGGGACAGTGGGGACACGGACGGAGGCGTCGAAGCGGAGAATACCGCGGTTTGTCCCTGTGAGAGGGGTCCCTTCGGCGTTCTGGGCAAATGCCGTCGGTTTTGCGGGGAGCCGGGAGCCAAGCTGTATCCAGCCGGCAGCGTTCGCCGGGGATCGGTACACAAGGCTGTCCATGCCGATATAGACGAATCCGTGTGTCACTTTCAGTTCACCCGGGGATTCCGCTTCTGGTAAACCGTCCGTGAAAGCTGTCCAGGAAACACCATCATCCGTAGAGCGGTAAACATCCCCGCCGCCGGTGCCGAACATTGTGCCGTCGATATCCCGATCCAATTGAAGGCTTCCGCCCCCCGGGATCGTTCCCGTCTGGTTCCAGCTCTGCCCCTCATCATCCGTCCGGTAGAGCGCACCGTCATCGCGAAGGACAAACGCAGTGCCACCATCAAGAGCGATAATTCGAGGAACACTCTGCCACCAGTCCGGGGGATCGAACTGTGTCCATGTTTCCAGATCGCTGCTTGCAAGGATGCCCGTCATATCTGTGCCCACATAACAAACACCATCCGGACTGGCGGCGATAGCAGTGATGTTTCGTCCGCCTGGTACAGCTGTGAAAAGGGTGTCCCATGTGCCGCCGGCATCCTTGCTGTAGAACAGTGAAAAAGAGGTGGCGGCAAACAGATGACCAGGGGCGGGACGCGAGACGAATGCAATCTGCGCAGATGGATACGATGGGATGGCGCTGTCCCAGGTCAATCCATTGTCTGACGATGAGAAAAATCCCTGCAGCGTGCTGGCTGCGAGCAGTCCGCCGGAAGTCCCGTTCAACAATGTCCTGACCGAGACGTTCCGTATCCCCGTATGTATCGCGATCCAGTCTGCACCGCTGTTTCCGGATCGATATACTCCCCGATAATCGCCGCGGAACAGTTCCCCTCCCGTGGTCAGGATCAGGTCGATGGTGGAATGTGACGAATCCTGCAGAGCCCACGTCACCCCATAATCGGTGCTCTCAAACAATTCCGTTCCGGTGGATGCATAGATTTGTCCGTCAGTTCCCGGAGCGAGGACCTCGATCTTTTGATCTGGTGGACCGCACCGTATCCAGTCCAGGCCGTCTTCAGTGCGAAGCATGTTGCCCCACTGTGACGTCTCCGACATGAGTGCGTAAATCATGCCGTCGGGACTCCGGGCAATCCGTGTCACTGTCCCGGGCAGCGACAGCTTGCTGGAAACATCCGACCAGCCGTCGGTGTCCCACAAGTACACCGCGTTGCTGGCTGCGGCGAGCAGGACGCCATCCGCGTTCAAAGCCGTGATTCTTGCGAATTGTGGTCCCAGTTCTTCCCATGTATCTCCCTCGTCGGTACTGCGGAGCACTCCGTTCCTGCTTGTACCTGCATAGAGGATATCACTGCTGCAGGCCAGCATACTCAGAGAGCCTTCATAGGGGATACGCTCCCAGCTGTTCTGTCCGGTCTTCCATACCCATATCTGCAAGCCATTCGTTACGTAGAGGTCACCCTCGGTATTCGACGCGAAATAGCGCCGGAGCTGGGCATGCTGTTCCTGAAACTCCAGATCTCCGATCCAGCGCTGCTGGCCGTGATCGAACCGATACACCGTGCCGCCTGCCATGGCATGGATCCTGCCGTCGGTCGTGAGGGCGATCTCACGGACCATGCCTCCGTAGGGCCCATCGCAATGGACCCAGTCTCCCTGAGCATGAAGCGGGTGGCCAATACACAGTGCGATCGCGATCCCGATCCAGATTGTTGTTGCGCGCATGATTTCCTCCTGAAAGATGGATGGACGCAGACAGTGACAAGGCCTAAGGACCGGCGGAAAACGTGGCGCAGTGACATTGCATGAGACAGCTCTGCTGAAACCATCCATGCGTGTGATCCCGTCCTGGAAAGTGGGGGGTGTCCGTCGCGCAGGTCCGGACAGCGGCACGTATGAATATTGTAACTGTCTTTTACAAAACGGACAGGAAAAAGTCAACCGGATGCGGTTATTGCGTATGTATTGCCATCTTGCGCATCGTCATCCGGATAGTGGAGGTCTTCCTCCCGCCCGCATGCGCCGTTCACGGCATTGGACCCACGTCGGTCATCGGATCCCTTGCGACATTCCTTCCCCGAGTTGCGTCTTTGCTGCCGAATCAATACGTTGAGGACAAACGAGTCTTATCAGGTCAGAGGGCGAGAACATGACGGAGAACGGATACAAGCTCGCACAGTGGCTCTACGACCACCGGGATAACATGCTGGTTCTTGTCCTGTATGCATCGCTGTTCATCTTTTTCATCCTGGCAGTGGAAATCGCGACATATGCGATTGAACCGAAACCTCCGAAACAAGAGCTGCACATCAGCAATGACTACGAGGCAGCGTATCGCAGGTAGTGTGCGATGAAACCTGGAAAACTCGGTTTCTTTCGGTGTTGTCCATTGTATGACGTCAGTATCTCACGGACAGACTCTGGGTCGAATTCAGGTAGAACGAATTCAGTTTGACGGGGCACAGCTTATATGTCTGTGCGAAACCCGTAAAAACGGCAAACAGAGCCATGGGTTGTGGGAGCATCAGGACGATTTCTCATTGTTTTATTTCCCATCTCCATAGTCCAGCCGAGTTTGGATCCGTCAGTCCTTACGGTTTGGATTTTCCCGGTCCACTTCCCGATCAAACGCGCCATATATTTCCCGGTCTCTCGAATACATACGAATCTCTTGAGGCTCCCTGTGTCATCAGACGCCAGTCGCTCAGTGACTGCGCCTCTGCCGAGGTGATAGTCACCGTGCAGAGCGCGACCGCGATGAGAATTCGGGACTATACAGTCAGCCATCGAATCCACATAATGATACCCCGTGTCTACTGAAATCTGCGGACAGTGCTCAACGAGAAGGGGGCTTGCGCCCCCTCCAATGGATCATGTGTTCTCGCCGATCACTTCAGTAACGTCATCCTTCGAGTCATCACCTGTCCATTCCATGCGAGCCTGTAGACGTAGACGCCGGATGGAAGATGCGATTCGTTGAACGTGACCTTATGCGCACCGGCATGCCTGAACTCTTCAGCGAGAACCTTCACACATCTGCCGAGGACATCATGCACGGTAAGCCGGGTGAGACCGGCGCTTGGTAGATGGAATGAGATTGTCGCACTGGAGACTACCGGATTTGGGTAACACTCCTCCAAAGCAAAGCTGGACGCAGTACCAGATGAGCTCATCTCTTCAACGGGCAGGGAATTGCCAGACCATCTCAGAATGTAATTTGCTGTATTCTCAGGCGTGGTGATAAGGGAGGACCATCCCTTCGTCGGACTGACAAACGCCAGACCGTAACAACCCTTGTCGTCCACAGTTGTCCATGATACTCCATCATCCATTGAAATCGCTGTCCCGGCAAGATGGTAGTGTGAATTGACGACATAGGTGTGTTCTGTTCCGGGGACATAGGTTATGGACTCGCCGGCTGTGGTGGAAGGCGGGTTGCTGATCATTTCCCATGTCTCACCTCCATCTGAGGTCCTCGCCATCTTTGTTCGAACCGGCTGGAAGGTTTTTCCATTATAGCAGGCGGTTGCTATCCCATGCAGTGTATCCCGGAAGCTTACGCTCAATATCGCCAGATTGAACGTGCCTGCAATGGCGGTGATATCCCAATGCAGTCCTTTGTCAGTGCTTCTGAGTATACGTCCGTACGACGTGCCCATCCATATGCGGTCTCCGGATACTGCGACAGCATTATTCGCACAGTAGTAGATGGTGGATTCTTCATCTCCAAAGGATGGAATGTTTTCTGGTGGTATGAGTTCCCAGGTGTTTCCACTATTTGTCGTGATATGGATACGGTGACGGTTCACCTGAACACCATTGTCCATGTCGAAGAAATGTATGTACACTGATTTCACCTGATCAAGTTGTGCAGTCCAGGTCTCACCGCCATCGGTCGTTTTAAATATCCCGCCGACTGAATCTGCAGATAATCCGTTCATGGTCACCCACGCGGTATTGGCATCTACGGCTGCGACATCCATCAGATATGTCCCATCTGTCTGCGGAATGGACCGTACATTCCACGAGTCACCACCGTCTGTCGTTCTCAGTACGTAGGGAGATCCGATATATGACTCACTCGGTTTTATCGTATCAGCAACTGCCCAGACAATGTTTTCATCAACGGCATGAAACGAGAGAATCGAATAATACCATGGTAGCGGTGGGGCAGTCTGTGCGGTCCACTGAGAATACGATGTATTGAGTATGATAAAGACCATCACGGCCATGCAAATGATACTCTTACGTTTCATGTCTGTTTCCTCACGGTATATCAATCAGTAAGTGGATGGCGTATTAAGAATTAGGATTACGACACGTATGAACTCATTTCAATAGCGTCATCCTTCGCGTTATAACCTGTCCATTCCATTCAAGCTGGTACATGTAAGTGCCAGAAGGATGATTCGTCGCATCGAAGTCCACGGGAGGCTCCAAAGGTGGTTCATGGAATCCACCAACGCTACGCATTCAGACCGTCAGCCACAAACTTCCCGGAAGAACCATAAAAGCAGGCTCGTGACTACGACACAACGAGCGTGAAAAAGCATTTACAGTCAGCGGTATTTATTGTTTTTTATTGAAAACAGCGCGTGCTTTCATCTCGACATCGTGCTCATCGATTAATCTGAAGTTGACGATCATAGTATCGCGATTAGGGAACAGATACACCTCTTCACGGTTTTGTGTGCCATCCTGAGCCATGTACTCGCCCTGGGTATGAAATGATATTGTATCACCCATTATCCAGGTGCCCGTACAACGGTAGGAATAGCCCTGATTTGATGCCACCTGTACAACACCGGTTTTCTGATTCAGATCCCAACTGATCAGCGACGCAAATTTCAAGAAGACGCCCGTGCTTATCTCCACCTCCGGGATCATTAAGATAGCCGTCTCGTCCAGTATCCATTCTCCTGTGGCCGAACCGTGAACCTTCATGACAGCACCGTTTGGCATATAGTATTCCATCGTTCCTTCCCAGTTGCCAATGAACATGCCAATGTTTTTCTGGAAATCATTCGGTATCGTACCATATTGTGCCTGTACGGGCACGCAAAAAAACAATAATAGTGCTACGACAAATTCGTTTATGGTTTTCATGACGTTGCTCTCGTTTGTGTTATCTATCTGTGCGTTTTGTGACGTGATTAGCATTCTGTTTACTTCAAGAGCGTCATTCTTCGCGTTATGAACTGCCCGTTCCACTCAAGGCGATAGACGTACACACCTGAAGGGAGCTTCGAGCCATCGTAGTTGACAATGTACGTACCAGCTTGCACGGTCTCATCCACCAACCGCTCGACCTCACGCCCGAACAGATCGTACACCCGAAGCTGTACCTCGCCATCCTCAGGAAGTCCGTATTCGATCACGGTTGACGGATTGAAGGGATTGGGGTAGTTCTGTGCGAGGGAAAAGACGCCGGGAACCACGCGGCCGGACTTGGATGTCTGGCAACCTCCCGGGGTGTCTCCAATATCAAGGTGAGCCTGGACCGCCGCTTCCGCCACGCATATCGTGTGTCCGTTGTGACAGAGGGTGACCTTGTTGAGCTTGTTTCCGCAACGCCAGTCAAGCACGTTCACATAGACGTCGTCCGTTGCGGTCTGATTATTCGCGTCGGTGGCGGTGACGGTATAGGTCGTGGGAACCGTGGGGGTCACTATGACGGACGCTCCGGTTTGTGGTGATGACCATGAAGGGCAAGACCAGGAGTACGTGTAGGGAGATGTTCCGCCAGAGGCTGTTGCCGCGAGGGTACGTGACGGATCAAGATAGCCAAGCGTGATCTTCTGATCAGGACCGGCGTCGACGACTAGAGGTTGAGTAGGGGCCAAAACGTGGATTAATACAGTTTTGGTAGTGTACTGATTCTGTTCGTCACGTACGAGAACCTCTGCTTCAAAGCCACCAGGAGGACTTGGAAAGACATACGTATATGATGGTGACGATAATGTCGAGCTAAATAAACCATCGCCGAAATCCCATCGAAAGGTCAGAGCTGAATTGTCCGGATCGTAGCTCTGTGATGCGTCAAACTGTACAGTAAGAGGGACAGTGCCACTAACCGGATTTGCTGTCATTACCACCACGGGTGGCTCCGGTTGGATTATCGTGATGGTAATATTATCCGGCGTGCTCCATGCGTATCCATCATACGCACTCAGTGCAAGCGTATATTCGCCAACAAGATCTCCAATGAAAACCGGACTTGCACAATAACTGCATGTTAATGAAGGACTGCTTCCTGTCGGTGATGAGACCACCTGCCAGGACCACTGCAATATGGGATCGTTATCAGGATCCGTTGCCGTACCAGATAGCGAAACTGGGGCCCACGGAATCACCTCTTGATCACTGCCCGCTTCGACAACCGGTGGACTGTTGGTCTGAGAAAAACTACTGGAAACAAGCAGCAGCATCATTCCTACCGTCAGCGGGATTGTCATTAGGAACCGGGGAAAATTCGTATTTGAAGAAATACGTATGACAGCCTCCTCAATTTGGAAACAGGTATTAGATCGCAACAACGAGTCTGCAAATAGGACTTGACTGAGTAGATTGACTCAACGACAAGGAAGACAACAAAGTCCGCAATGTCAATGGGTAGTATTACCCATTTTCCTGGGTGGTAACGCCTATTAGTAATAATTAAGAGGAAGAATAGTGTGAAGAAGTGAGATCAATATGGAGGCTTATTGGAGCGGATCATCCGACTGGATAGTGCTGTGCACTTGGGAAGCGTTATGAACGCAGTCACGCCGACGCCCGCGGACCGTCCCATGAGCTGGAGCACTCCGGCTTGCGACTTTCTTGCGACGCAGCGATTCAGGCTTTACGTAAGTGCCACAATAACAATGGTATACCGATCGTATCCGCTGAGTCCCTCCTTCGTATCAGTTGCACGGGGGAAAGGTTTTTTTTACGGTTGATGGATACTTGAATGCTGTAGGACTCCGTAGAAACCCGTTATCTTGAAGCCTAATTGCAAAGCGACGCGAGTAGCGAAACACCACGACACGTATCCTGCATGCGGCGCAAATAGCTGCACGGCGCGGAAGTATGTTCCGATCCTTCTGGCAGATTAAAGGCCTTCGAATCACGCGTTGCCACCCTCAACATTCAGAGCTATATTGAACGCTGCTGAAGCACCCCGAAGGGTCTGTTGTTACTGTCGGCCGGGCATTCGCGGCGGTGCGCCGGGGATCCGGTTCTTCCGGACTACGGTGAAATTACGGTGACAGCGTGCAGGCGCCCTCGTAACTCGTCGCCATTAAAGGACATACAGAACCCCATGCATATTCTCTACATCTGCCAGTATTTTCCGCCGGAGATGGGGGCGCCGGCGGCGCGGGCGTATGAGTTCAGCCGGCGATGGGTGGAGGCGGGTCACCGGGTGACGGTGGTGTGCGGGATCCCGAATCATCCGACAGGTGAGGTGTATCCGGGCTACCGGAAGCAGTGGAGGAAAACGGAGATGATCGACGGGATCGATGTGCATCGCATGTGGGTGCATGTGACACCGAATGCGGGCACGCTGCGAAGAACGCTGAATTACCTGTCGTTCGGATTGACGGCCGTCCTTGGCAGCCTGCGCGTGCGGAAGGTGGATGTCTGTATCGCGAGTACGCCGCAGTTTTTTGCGGGACTCGCTGGGACCGTCGTCCGGCGCCTGAAACGGATCCCGCTCGTGCTCGAGGTGCGCGATCTCTGGCCGGATTCCCTCGCGGCGGTCGAGGCGCCGGCAGGAAAGGGAATGATGTCCCTGCTGCGGCGCATCGAACGCTTCATGTACCGCAGCGCCCGGCGCATCGTGGTGGTCAGTCCGGCCTTCCGGCGGCATATCGAAGGCAGCGGCATCCCGGCCGAACGCATCGACACTGTTCCCAACGGGGTGAATACGGCGCTGTTTCATCCGCGGAGCGCATTGCGGGATGCGCCCCCGACCGAGATGGCGGCAGCTGAAGGAAGCAGCGGTATCGGTGGCAATGCCGAAGCCGACGCGAATGACAGCACGGACGGGCGCCCGGCGCGACGGCATTTCGCCGAACACGGTGACGCGTTTCTCGCGGGATATATCGGGACGCACGGGATGGCGCATGGACTCGAAACGCTGCTCGATGCCGCGCGCATGCTGGGATCCGAGAACATGCATTTCGTCCTCGTGGGGGAAGGGGCGCGCAAGGGCGAACTGAAACAGCTGGCGCGGGATATCCCGAATGTCACGTTTTACGACCGCCGTCCGCGGGAGGTGATCGCGGAGATGTATGCCGAGCTGGATGCCGCGCTGGTGCTGCTGCGCAATACGCCGCTGTTCCGCACGGTCATCCCGTCGAAGATGTTCGAAATCATGGGCACCGGCGTGCCGATCATCCTTGGGGTGGAGGGACAGGCCCGCACGATCCTTGACGAGGCGCAGGGCGGCATCGGCATCCCGCCGGGCGATGCGCGCGCACTGGCAGACGCCCTGCTGCGTCTCCGCGACGATGCGGCATTTCGGCGTGAGGCCGGAAAAAATGCCTTCCATTATGTGCGGAATCATTACGATATTGACGCACTTGCTCAGAGGTACCTCAAAACATTGCAGAACGCATGCGCAGGACGCTGATCCCGACAGCCCTTTCATTGATCGCTCTCTGCTTCGCCACACATCCCGCGGCGGCGCAGACGCTTCCCGCACGCACTGCCGATGAATCCCCGGTCACCGTCGAACGCATCAATGCCGCGCGCTGGCGCGTGTCGGCGGAGAACGCCGAACCGCGCGTCCTGCCGCCGGTAGGCGACCCGCTGCGCTCCCGCGTGCTCATGCCGGGCTACGGCGACCGCGTCGCGTACGGACACCCGGTGCTGCCGGTCCACGTGCTGAACTTCGGCCTCCCGCCCGGGGCGGAACTGCGTGTGCGCGTGCTCTCCCGCAGCGATGAATCCTTCCCGGCCGAGCTGACCGCGCTGGGACAAGCTCCCGCGACGGAACCGCTCCCGCTTGTTGAAATCTTGCCGGTGGTGACGCGCGAGGGACTCCGCATCGGCGGCGTGCGTATCCATCCCGCCCGCCATGATGCCGGAACGGGCACGCTGGAATGGACGCGTGCATTTGCACTTGAGATCAGCATCACCGGTGGCACGGCAGGAATGACGGTGGAGAACGGGGCCGTGCTGACCGGACTCGTCAACAGCGCGGATGCCGCCGCGTGGCGTCTCCCGCGTCCACTCGCCCGTCGTTCCGCCACGCGCTTCCGCGCCGGGGAACGCCTCCTGAAAATCCGTACCGCCGCCGAGGGCATGCATCGCCTCACATATGAGGATGCCGTCGCCGCGGGATTCGATCCCGCAGGCGTGGATCCGCGCAGATTCCGCCTGCTGCTGCTCGGCGAGGAGCAGCCGATCTCGGTGAGCGGGGAGGAGGACGGAAGCTTCGATCCGGGGGATGCGGTGACATTTTACGCTCCCCGCAACCGCGGCGACGATGGTGGATATTTCGATGAGTGGATGCTCGATAACGTGCTCCTGCTTGCTTGGGGCGGGGAGGACGGATGGCGCCGCGGCGCCGAGGACGTTTCTCCCGCCGCGCATCCGGGGGCGCAACCGCTGACGCATTTCCCGCTGCAACTGCATCTCGAGGAGGATCACATATACCATCGCGGCGACCGCGAATACCTCGACATGCTTGTGACCGACCGCGTACCCGGCGAAGCGTGGGTATGGGGATATCTGCTCAAGAAGGATACCATCGTCACGCGCTTCGATCTGCCCGCGGAGGTGAGCGGCGAAGGGGTAGTCCGCGTTCGCGCGCGCGGCGCGTCGGTGGATACCAGCCTCATGCGCGTGTCCCTGAACGGCACAGCCATCGGAGAGATCCGCGTACCGCCGTACGTGGTCATCGAACCGGAATTCTCGCTGCCGCCGGCATTGCTGCGCGGCGCGGGCAATGTGCTGCGCGTCGAGAATGTCGGGCTCGTACAGTGTCCGCCGGAAAATCCCGCCTGCAGCATCGAGCGGTTTTACATGGACTGGATGCAGGTCCGCCTCGCGACGGACATATCCACCGTATCAGCCTCGCGCACGCTGGATGCGCGGGTGCGTGTGCCGGGATTCACTGTTCCGCCGGAGTATCGAATCAACACCCTCGCAACCGGCGGCACGCTCGCGGGCATCAATCTCCGCACGGGCGCGCGCCTCGAGGGCATCGCGCTCTCCGGCGGCCGCGCGGAACTGGCGCTCGACAGCAGCGGTATGTATCACCTCTACGCACCGTCCGCGGCAGAGACGCCGGGTTCTGTCGAACTCATCACCATGCAGGGCTACAGCGACGCGCCGCGGCAGGTGGATTACATCGTGGTAACGCACCGAAATTTCATGGCGCAGGCGCAGCGGCTGGCGGATTACCGGGCGCAGGCGGACGGCTACAGCACCGTCGTCGCCGACGTTGAGGATCTGTACAACGAGTTCAATCACGGACACAAGGACCCGATCGCCATCCGGCGCTTCGTGCGGCATCTCTGGGAAAACGGTCCCGCCCCGAAGCCGCGCTTCCTCACGATTCTCGGCGACGCCAGCTGGGATCCGCACGGACGCATGGAATCCTCCACGAAAACCGATTTCGTGCCGGCGTTCGGCAATCCCGTCTCCGACAATTACTACGTGAATTTCGATGATGAGGAGTTCGATCCCTGGCCGTCGCTCGCAGTCGGACGCATCCCGGCCGAGACGCCGGCGTCCGCGGATGCGGTGATCGACAAAATCATCGCCTACGAAACCGCACCCCCGCAGCCCTGGGATAATCGCTTCCTGTTCTCGGTCGGAGGGGAGAATTCTTTCGAACGCGACGTGCTGCTACGTCCCTACGTGGACGTGCTGATCAACCGCTGGGTGACGCCAAACTGCATTGAGCCGCGGCTGATCCTCAAGCGCACACTCGACCTCGTAAGTTACGACGATCTCGACACGCTCATCCACGAAGTCAACCGCGGCGTGTCATGGTTTTACTTTGCCGGACACGGCGGCACGCGCGTCATCGACGTGGGCATCGAGCGGCCCGACATATTCGACAACGAGGACAAGTATCTGTTCTTCGCGACCATGTCGTGCAACACCGCGCACTTCGCCGAGCCCTTCGAGACGGGACTCAACGAGCGCTTTGTCATTTCACCGCGCAACGGGGCGGTGGCCGCGTACGGTACGTCCGGACTCGGCCTGATCGACCTCGACTTTTTCGTCAGCGACGGCATGTTCCGCGCGCTGATCGACAGCAGCATCCGCAACTACGGCGAGCTGTCGATGCTCGGCAAGCGGCAGCTCATCATGCGCAAGGGCGCGGGGGATGCGGGCGTGCAGCACACCGTGCATCAGCTCTGCATCCTCGGGGATCCGGCGACAAAGGTGCCGCTCGCGCGCACCCCCGAGCTGGCGGTGCGCCCGGAGGGAATCCGCACCGCACCGGAAATCCTCACCGAACAGACGCAGACCGCGATCTTTACCACCCTGAGCAATTACGGGCTCTGCGTGCCCGACAGCATTGACGTGGCGCTCACCGTGAGTGCGGGGGGGACGACCGTGTTTTCGGCGCAGCGGCGCATCCCGCCTCTGCGCGTGGATACGCTGCTGGAGTGGACGTACGACTTCTCCGGCGTGGACGGACAGGTGGAGATCGCCGTGGAGATCGACGTCGGCAACCGCATCGCGGAGCGCGACGAGACAAACAATCGCGCCGTACTGAACGTCAACGTCCTGCCGCGCGGCATCACGCAGATCTTCCCGCTCGACCGCGCCGTGATATCCCGCAATGCCGGTGAGGGCGAATTCCTCGTCGCCAATCCCAGCTACGTGCCCGGGGAAGACTTCAATCCCCGCATGGAAATCGAGTACGCCGCCGATGCGTCCTTCACCGCCGGCGTCCTGCGCATGGACAGCGAACCGGGGCCGGTGTATACCGCGTTCGCGTTCGATCCCGCCGCGCTCGATGGCGTCTATTACTGGCGCGCGCGCATGGTCACCGATGCCGGCGCGGAGCGCTGGTCGGGCACGCGCTCGTTTACCATCGGCACGGATGCCGTAGGGGATGAGCGCTGGCAGCAGTCCGACGCACCGCAGTTCGCGGCCACGCCGCAGGAGGCGCTCGACACCGCGCCGGGCGGGGGACTGCAGCTCGGACGCCGTCCGCTGCTGCTCGAAGCGTTTTCCGGTGGATTCAACGGTCCGCTCAAGCAGGCGGTGCTGCGCGTTGACGGCGTCGAGTATCGCGCCGCGCCAGTGGACAGCAGTCGCGGCTTCAACTGCGCTGTGGTGGAGCCGGTGTTCGGCGACGTGGTCGACGTTCGCCTGTTCGACACGTATCAGGGACGCGACGTCGCGGCGGAGATGACGGATTTTCTGCGGGGGATTCCCGCCGACCACATCCTGCTCGCCGCGGTGCAGGACGATGCGAACGGATATCCGCCCAGCTCCATCGACGGAACGAACATCACGCCGGAGCTGCGGCAGGAGCTGGAGCGCTTCGGGGCGCGGATGATCGACAGTGTGGGATTCCGGGATTCCTGGGCGATGATCGGCAGCCGTGCCGCGCCGCAGGTTGCACAGGATCAGCACTATGTGCTCGGCACGGTGATCCTGCGCGACACGCTGACGGTGGAGGCCCGCGAGGGACGCTTCACCACGCCGGTCATCGGTCCGGCGAACAACATCATGTCCGTGCAGTGGAATGGTGATCCGGGGAATGACAGCGCGGCGGTGGATCTCCGCGTCCATGCGCTGCTCGGCGACAGGGATACGCTGATCGCCGCGTTCGAGGATGTGCCGCCTGGACAGACAGCCACGCTGCCGCCGTCCCTGCCGCTGCCGTCGGCCTTTCTCCGCGTTGAAGGTGTGCTGCGTGATGCGAGCGGGATGGAGAGTCCTGTCGTGCGATCCCTGCGCGTGGAGTACGTTTCGCGCTACCCGGAAGTGGGCGTGACCTCGCAGGTGGTCGCGAGCGCGCCGGATTCGCTGCTGGAAGGCGAGCCGCTGACCGTGACCGCGAAGGTGTACAACGCCGGACGCGCGCAGGCGGACGGACTCACCGTGCGGCTCGGGATTCCCGGCACGCAAACCGCGATCGAACGCGCACTGCCGCCGCTCGATCCTGACCGGAGCGAACCAGCGGAGATGGAATTCGAACTGCCCACGGCCGGGCTTTCCGGCGCGCCGAACTTCGAACTCACCATCGATGCGGCGAACACCGGCACGGAGTATTATCGCGCCAACAACGTGTATTCACGCAGCTTCCGCGTCGGACGTGACCTCGCCGCACCCGATCTGCGTGTGCTTTTCGACGGCGTCCAGATAGCGGACAACGATTTCGTCTCGCCGCGTCCGGTGATCGAGATCGCGCTGCAGGACGCCTCCCCGCTGCCGGTGACCGACACCAGCGCCGTGCAGCTCTTTCTCGACGGGCGGCGTGTGTGGCTGATGAGCGATCCGAACGTGAATTACACCACGGGCAGCGGGGATGAGAAAGTGCTGGTGGAATACACGCCCGAGCTCAGCGACGGCATCCATTTCCTGGCCGTCTCGGGGAGGGATGCCTCGGGCAACGCCGCCGACACCATTCCCTACCAGGTGCGCTTCAACGTCTCGAGCGAGCAGCGGCTCGACCAGGTGATCCCGTATCCGAGTCCCACGCAGGGACCGATGGACTTCACCTTCCGCGTCACCGGCGCCGAGCCGCCCGAGCGTGCGCGCATCAAGCTCTACACCGTGGCCGGACGGCTTATCGGCGAGCTGGAGGCGAACCCGCTGGATCTGCGCATCGGCTTCAACCGCATCGCGTGGAACGGTCGCGACGCCGACGGTGATGCGCTCGCCAACGGCGTGTATTTCTACAAGCTCATCGTCGCGCAGGGCGGCGAGCAGACTGAATTCGTGGGTCGATTCGCCGTCCTCCGCTGACGAACGTGAATTTTTTCCGTGCGGAACTTGACCCGGAGTCCCGAGAATTCTATCTTTGTAGGACATAATGATTGCCCCTTGGTGTAATTGGCAACACGCCTGACTCTGGATCAGGAAAGTCTAGGTTCGAGCCCTAGAGGGGCAGCCCCCGAAACGGCGAAATCAGCAATGGTTTCGCCGTTTTTCCGTTCTTCACTCTTGCGCCTGAGCGGCAATCTGTGGCATGATGGAGCCATTCATGCATACAAATTGGTGCTACTGATTGATTGTGCCTATCAGCAGTACTCCTCTCGGTTCGCCGTTGGGTCGGCCTCCCCCGACCACGTAAACTTTATTATTATGAACTGAAACGCTGTAGAATATTCCGGCAGGCATTCGTGACTGAATGTCTTCATAGAGATGGAAGGATGCCCCGTTGAAATGCAGAATAGTGCCATAGTCACCGACCAGGAAGATGTCATTATTGGCGCGACCGGCCATGTCTTTTATATATCCAACTGTGGTTTCAAAGCTTATGTCGTCCAGCATGTTGAAAAACATCCTGTCAGAGGTGTCCTGGATGGACTCAGAGAACATATATGGTGTGCCGGCAGAGAATATTCTATCAGAACTCGACCATAATGCGTTGCAGATGTCTTTCCTGTAAAGGCTGTCAGCAGGAAAGATGTATTCGACAAGCTCCCCATTGATCATATGATAGAAATGATGCCGGTCTCTCCGTGGCGTTGCGCATCCGACGTAAAAATTATCCGGTGTGATTTCCTCGTATGCAACAACAGGGATATCTGTCGGGAGCTGCAGCTGTTGGATATGAATCGGAGAAAAATCGCTATCCTGTCTGAGTTCCGCAAGAAAGCCCTTTCTCCCATAGAGCATTATCCTTCCTGACGGAGCTATACTGATCTTTCCCTGACCCTCCCACAGATCCCACAACTCTAGCAGATCATGATAGACAATTGTGTCGGGGTGCACCTGAGTGCAGCCAAGGATTGACATGAAGTACGTTGATTCCTTCCGTCCGGTAACGCTTTCGATAAAGAGGAGACCCATTCCGCCTCCAGCTTTGATACCCTCCAGAGCATACGGTGTATAGGCAGCTCCATCGAAGTGTACGGCGTTGACCAGCTCTCTGGGTTGCCGATTTGGTGTTGTCAGGATGGTCGTATCAACTTCCATCTCTCCAACCAACCAGATGTCGTTTTCTGAATAAATGTGGAGGTCAAAGATGACGCTCGAGGCGACAGGACTGGTTCCGAATCCGATAACCTCCCAATCGATGTCATGAGAGGTCGTATCAACAGAGTGAGGCGGATCCCCAGTTGGAGGGTCCGAGGGAGTCGAACAGCTAAATAGAATGAGGGTAAAGACGAGAGGGATGAGAACAACAGTCTGTCGCATTCACGCTCCTATGATGTACGGCTATCAATCTGGGCGACTAAGTAGCAAAATCGCTTCTCGCTCGCCACAAAACGATTAAAAAGGGCTATATAAGAAAAGAATAAGCAAAAAAAAAGTGTAAAGTCAAGCCCTCATATGAAAAATTACGTCTATACTGAAAAAAATCTGATATATTGATATCCAGACACTAACAGATTATTGTAGTAATATTGTAGTGACGATATCGAATAATGACTGAAATGAGCCGTATGCAGTAAATACCGCTTGATTCTGGATCAGGAAAGTCTAGGTTCGAGCCCCAGAGGGGCAGCAGAGAAGATGACGTCCCGCCGCTGGCGGGATGTCGGCGTTTTGGGAGCACCGGCGTGTACCCCACGCGTCCTGCATCCCACCGTCCCCTCGATACGCTCGCTGCGCTCGCTACTCGGGGTGACGGTCCATCCTGCATCCTGCGTCCTGCATCCTGCGTCCTGCATACTGCGTCCTGCATACTGCGTCCTGCGGTCCGCCTTCCCCTCGATACGCTCGCTGCGCTCGCTACTCGGGGTGACGGTCCATCCTGCTCGTGCTCCTCTCCGATTATTATTGACAACGCGGTCCGTTGTGCGTATCATGAAGTGTCAGCCAATTGATAACGACGCTCATGCCACGTGCCAGGAGGACCATGTGATGGAAACATATGATTATGAGTCGGTGGTGATGTTCCGGGAGAAGTTTCGTGTGCTTCTCGATGGACTCACCACATCGATTCCCACCGCGCTCAAACCACTCGAACAGCTCACCGAAGAACAGAAAATCGCCACGGAACTGCTTGCGCTCTGCATTCAGCTCGGAAGTATCCTTCAGTGTCCAGCACTGCGCGTTGACGAAACCACAGTCAATGCATATCGTGACGCGCTCAACGATGTCGTTCCCGGCATCGGCGATTACGCGGCGTCACTGTCAGTGCGCTGCCTTGACCAGGTGGTCATCTACGGCAAGGCACTGAAGGAATGCGAGGTGCAGGGTCTCGACGAAGCCGAATCCCCGCAGGCACGCATGGCGGCCATCGCCATGGCGCAGTGCTACGGACGCATCGTGCTGGATTTCGTGCGCACCGTGGAGGATCGCCTCAGCAAGCTCGAACACCCGCAGCCATGGCCGGTCGGATTTCACGTGTAAAAAAAAAACCGTCACCCTTCGGCAAGCTCAGGGTGACGGTCATATCAGGGAATAGCTTTCGTGTTCCGCTACCTGGATCTCCAGCAGCGTCGAACAGCGCAAAGCAGACTTACTTCGTCATCTGCATCTGGATCGTCTCGGAATGATCCGGGGTCGACATCCGGGTGAAGTAAATTCCGGACTGCACGGGATTACCGTTCTCATCCGTTCCATCCCATTCGAACACATGCATCCCGGCATCGTGGACGCCCTCGGCGAGCATGCGCACCTGGCGGCCGAGCATGTCGTACACCGCGACGCTCATCGGACCGTCCTGCGCGAGCTCGACGGCAATTGTGGTGCTGGGATTGAAGGGATTCGGATAGTTCGGCAGCAGACGCGTGGTCATCGGCGTGGCCATGGTGAAGACGCGGGCGACGGAGGAAAGATCCTCGGTGCCGTCGAAATCCACCTGCCGCAGGCGGTAGTCGTAGGTCTCATCCATGGATACCTGGCGGTCGGTGAATTCGTAGATTTGCTGCTCATTCGTCGTGCCGTAGCCATCGACGAAGCCGATCTCGCTCCACTCGCCACCGGGATGCCGGCGCTGAATGAACCAGCCGCGGTTGTTGCTCTCACGCGCGGTGCGCCAGCGCAGCTGCACATCGCCGCCGACCTGCGCGGCATGGAAGCTGATCAGCTCCACCGGAATCTGCGTCAGCGCGGTGAGCACCGGCTCCTGCCAGGCCTGCTCGATGTTCATGCTCTTGTTCTGCTGCTGTCCGTTGACCGTCAGCACGACTTTCTGCGTCACGAACACCGTCAGGGCGGACTTCGAGATGTCATATCCGGAGGGGACCGTATATGTGAACGGATATGTCACTGTCTGATTTTTGGTGAATCCGCTGGTGGTGAGCTGATGACCCATCCATCCGGTGATCATCTTCCGCACCACGCGCTTGTGATAATACGGCGATATGGTGTTGACCGGGCCGCTCGGGGGATTGATATTCTTTTTCTGCGGATAATTCAGCCCGTCTTCGGAGAGTACGACGTTGAGGTAGAACTCCCCAGTGTAGTCATCGAGGATGTTGAGTGTCACCGTCGCGTTGATCTCACGGGTGTCCTGATGGTACGTGCCGGAGACGCCGACGGACATATTCGAACTCACCTGTGTGCGGTTATATACGGCGTTGCGCCAGACGCCACGGGTAAGCGCGATTGTCAGGGTTTGTCCGACCTGCCAGAGGCGGCGATCCACCGCGCCGGAAGGATAGGAACCGACGAGCAGATGCTGGATGACGGAATTCGTCTCGGTCGTCATCATCGGCTCATTGCTGCTGCCGCCGTGATAGGCGAGTGCACGGGCGTTGGAGAAAATATTGAGGACGCTGTCGACTTCATCCGCGCCGTACGGACAGTACGGGCACCAGGTGCCCGTGAACTGCTCGAGAAGCACGGTACGGGTCGTCTGTGCCGGAAGCAGCATGGGAAGCACGAAAAGAACAGCGATCGCGGAAGTACGAAGCAAGGTACGCATAGGCGGCATCCTGTATTAATGGTGGGAAATCAGCGGCCGATGTCTTCCATGAAGAAGGGAGAAAGTACAGAAAAACAAAAGCTTAGGCCATTTGAATGGAAAAGGGCATCAGATCGAAAATTCGTGATTTCCGCGCCAAGTTGCAAGGGGGAAAAGCGTATTCGCAAAACTATTTCGCCGGCGTATAACGCACGACCGCGTTGTTCACCGGTTTGACCTCGTTTTTCAGATATGTGAAGATCGCCCGCAGATCCTGATCGGTCATCCCGGCATACATCCGCCACGGCATGATGGTGTTGAAGTCGCTCGGGCCCAGCTGCGGCTCGGCATACACAGAATCCGCGTATGACCGGAATCGCTGCACAAACATCTCTTCGGTCCAGCCGCCGATGCCGGTCTCCGCGTCGGGAGTGATGTTGACGGCCCGCACCGTCCCGCCCGGCAGAGGAAATTCCATCCCGCCCGCGTACTCCATTCCCTCGATGAATTCCCCCTTCTCCATCGGCGTATGACACTCGGCGCATCCGGCGGCGTTTATCACGTACTTCCCGTAAGCGACAGGATCGTCTGTCGACGGAATCGACGCCGCATGGTTCGGCTCGCGCGGAATCGTGCGCATGATCAGGCTCATCGGGAATGCAGCCTCTGATACCGGCACGTCGTGCTCGATCGGCTCGAGCGTCCGCAGATACGCGATGATGGAATAAATATCCTCGCGCGTCATCTTTCCGTAATGCGTGTACGGCATGATGGGGAAAAGCGGACGCCCGTCACGGCCCACCCCGGATGTGATGGCGCGGTACAGCTCGCCGTCCGTCCATTCCCCCAGGTTCGCCGGCGTGAGATTCGAAGCATAGAAATTTCCGGGCAGTCCCATCTGCTCGCCGAACAACTCGCCACCCTGTCCATACGTCCCGGTTTTCACGGGAGCGGCGAAACGAGAGTACTCGCGCTCGGAGTGACAGTCGATGCACATGGAGACATGCATTGCGAGATACTCGCCGCGCGCAATACGGTCCGGCGTGCGCTCCACGGTGATGTCCGGCGCCTCGCTGACGTCGGGATACGCTGAATTGAGATATATCACACCGCCGACGGCCAGTATCGCGAGCACGCCGACGATCCCAAGCAGAATCTTGAGCAGGGTTTTCATGAATGATCCTTTCGGAATGGATGGATATGGCAGCACTTCCTCTGCGGCGCGACGTGCAGCCGCGACGGATGATACTGCTCACATATATTGAATTGGACTCATGAAAAAATACATCTCAACAGGATATCTGTCAAGAAGGATAAATAATATCCGAATTTATGCCGGAAACGTGCTTTTGGGGGACGCGGGGACGCGGGGATGAAGCGGGAGTCAGGACTGCTCGAGCTGACGGCGGATGGCGCGGAGCTCTTCCAGCATCGCCTGCGCGGTGTCGCCGGCGAGAGGCGCGTTCGCGGCCGGAGCGGCATCGTCACCCGGTGACGCTTCGCCTGCTGATGCCGCCCGCCTGTCGTGATAGGCGCGCAGCAGCGAGAGAATGTTGTCCTTGATGGACTCGAACTCCTTCATGCCCTCGACGCGAAGTTCCGCGACGGCGCCCTGCGCTCCTCCCGCGCCGGCGGTCTGAAGATGAATCGTGCCCAGTCCGAACATGCGCTGTACGGGACCCTGCGACGTGTCGATGTTCGTGATCCGCCGCAGCGGTACGGTCACGCGCTTTTTCCAGAATACCCCGCGTGTGCCGACGACGACGTCGTCTTCGAGCATGTAGGTCAGACTGTCATAGTACAGCGGGAGGTACAGGCGGATCAGAATGAAAATCACGACCGACACGGCGAAGGTAATCCCGAGAATGAGATATCCGGGGTAGGGCAGACCGAGTGCGAGGATGAGCTGGGGAACGCAGATGATGATCATCCAGACGGCCCAGTGCCAGCGCCAGTATTTGTTGAGATCGGAATCGGGGAGAAGATGGGTCGGTTCCATGACCGCTCTCCTTGAGGATGTGTGAAAAACGGGAAAGCGGACTGACGGATTACTGCTGTGTCAGTTCGCGGTCATATGCGGCGATGGCCCGTGCAAGCACCGCGTCTTTCCGGTAAATGTCGTTGCGCAGCTGCAGGGTGCCGTCTCCATCGACCCACGCAGTGTAGTAGTCGATATACAGCGGTGTGCGCTGATGCAGGAACACGGGCTTGCTGCGCGCGCCGCTCCATATGGTCCGCTGGATGAGCGGGACATCCCACTTCGGTGTCCCCTCGAGAAGGTAACGTGCGAAGTGCATCGGCTGCTGAATGCGCACGCAGCCGTGGCTGACCGCCCGTACCGAGCGGCGGAATGCCCACTGCTGCGGCGTGTCGTGCAGGTAAATACTGTGATCGTTCGGGAACATGAATTTGATCGCTCCCAGCGCATTGCCCGCCCCCGGCTCCTGCTTGAACTTGAACGGCATGCTGAACGGGTTGTGCTCCGTCCAGTCGATCGACGATGCGTCAACCACGGAATCCCGGTAATACACCTTGTAGCGTTTTTTCTTCAGGTATGTGCTGTCTTTCAGTGCGGAGAAATAGAGTTCACGCGATGCGATGCTGCCCGGCACATGCCAGATAGGGTTCAGAATGAAATGCGAAAACTCCCCGTGCAGCTGGGGCGTTTCATGATTCTTCGGTTCGAGCTTCCGGTTGCCGGAACGCCGGTACCGGCGGTACAGGTCGTCGAAGTACTTCGACCGCGCCTGCCCGACGCACACTGCCATGGATTCGACGATTGCGCCGTCTTCGTAGGCGTCGAGCCAGAACGCGGGAATGTTGACTACCACGTACCGTCCGCGGTCAGGATAGCGCAGCCAGCGGAAACGCTCGAGGTTGACGGCCATCTGCTCGATGGACTCCCCGGGGCCGCGGTTGAGTGAGGCGATCGTACGTGAACCGAGAACGCCGTCAACCAGCAGTCCCTGCCGTTCCTGGAAGCGCATCACCGCACGCACCAGCGTGCTGTCGTATCGCATTGCGCCGAGGCGCAGCAGCCGCGTCGTGTCGAGGGCGAACGCGCGTGCCGCCATGTCGACCATCTGGACTACGCCCGGCGCAACGGGGTGGGCGGCACCGAACAGTTCGCCGGTCAGCATCAGACGATGGGCGACCATGGGAAGCACCGAGGACGTGTCTCCCGCCTCGATCTTGTCCACGCCCGGATCGGGGATATGCGGCCAGCGCCATGTTTGCTGCAACACGCGGTATTCGGCGAGCGCCTCCTGCAGGGCGACGTAGCGCGCACCCCGCGGCTGGATGTTGCGGAGGAAGGCCAGGATGTCGGTGGTCTCCAGCGGCTCGAGCAGTTCGCGGAGTCCGTGCGCCTTCACCGGCAGATGGTAGGCCCGGTCGAGCTCGCGCGGATCGAAGATGCCGTAGCGCAGATGCCGTGCGTATAGCAGCACTGCGTCAGAGAGCAGCAGTTCCAGACGCGCGAAGCGTGCGCTCTGGTCATGTGAGGGATCGGCATCGGTAAGGATGGCGTCGATCAGCTGCTGCAGCTGCGTCGTGTGATACCAGGAAGGATTCAGTCCGTGTGCGGGGGACTCCATGAAGCAGCGGGTCAGCTGCAGTGCGCGGGCGGGAAAGGTGTTTTCGTGAATCCATCGCGGCTGGAATTCCCGGTCGCGGTAATACCGGTACAGCGTGTCCGCATGCACCAGTCCGCCACGGAATGCAGGCAGGGCAAAGAGTTTTCGCACCTGTGGGGCGATGGTTTTCGTGTCGATATGGCGGGAGGAGACGGACTGCTCGGCAGGCGCGGCATTGAGCGTTTCTCCGCGATCAGTGAGCAGGGAACACCCGGCCAGCAGCATGCTCGATGCCAGCAGGAGGAGGGGAAAACATTGTTGACGCAGAGCTTGAGTCACACGCGATATGGTACGGATGAAAACGCCGGCCCTTTCTTTGCTAACACACAATATTATTGAAAAAGCAGAGCGTATCAAAGGGAGGAATTGCGTGCCGTCCCTGAAACCCGGGGACCTTCGGTGCTACATCCCCTTTGCCAGAAATCCGCCGTCCACGGCGATGGTCTGTCCGGTGATGTATGACGCGGCTGAAGAGCAGAGGAAGGCCACCGCGCCGGCTGCTTCCACCGGTTCGCCGATGCGTCCGAGTGGCGTGCGGTCCAGCACCCGTTCGAGATACGCCTCGTCGCCGAGCACGCCCTCCACGAGCGGTGTGCGGATGTACCACGGCGCGACGCTGTTGGCGCGGATGCCGTCCGTCGCCCACTCTACGGCGAAGTACCGCGTGAGCTGATCCAGCGCGGCCTTGCTCATCGCGTACGGGGCGCCGGTTGGAACCGTGCTCAGCCCTGCCGTCGACCCGACGGTCACGATACTGGCATCGCCCGATTCGCGGAGCAGCGGATACAGACGACGGCTGAGCTCGAAGGCCGATACCGCGTTGGTCTGCAGAATCAGATCGAGTTCCCCGGCGTCATACTCCGTGCTCTTCCTGCGGATGTTCGTTCCCGCACAGTGGACGAGGATGTCGAGGCGGTCCCAGATTTTACCGACTTCCGTGACGATCATGTCGCGTCCCTCTTCTGTGCTGATATCAGCGGCGATGCCGTATACGTCGGTGCAGATACCTCGCCAGTTGTGCATGCGCTCGTTGAGCAGCACCGTGTCTCGCGCGACGACGCAGGGCTGGGCGCCGAGACGCAGAAAGAGATCCGTGATCGCCTGGCCGATGCCGCGTGTGCCGCCGGTGATCAGGGCGCGTTTTCCATCAAGTCGAAACAGATCGCTCATGTGTTTCCCTGGTTGTGATGGGTTCGTGACAGGTCGGGGATGTCAGAAGCGGAAGAGAAATGACAGTGTCGCCTGCAGTCCCTGCATTGACCAGTCATCATCCTCGGTGACGGACTGCAGCGGAACATAATACAATACTTCTGCCCCCGCCGCCAGATCTCTCCCGAGACTCAGCAGGTATCCCGCACCCGCGCGCACCCCGGTGTGCAATGCGCGCGTTCTGTCGGGATCCCCGCTGTGGACTTCACGTGAGCGGCTCCCTTCGAGGAAGGTCACGCCCGCCGGCTCGAGGATGTTCTCGGTGACGGTGAACTCCTCGTAGAGCTTGAGCCCAATCGAGGGACCCGCGGCGAGATACAGATCAATCGGCAGGGGATGCCACTGCACGAGCAGATCCAGCCCCGCCACGCGCACGATGACATCCAGCTCGTCCTCGAGACGCATGTCCTGCGGCTGCATGTCCTGTCCGACGATTTCCATCACGAAGGGATTGCTGGTGAAGGTCCCCCGCCGGCACTCGGCGAACAGCCGCGACGAGAGCGACAGGGATGACAGCAGGCGGATATCGGCGCGGATGCCGAATGCGGGACCGATGCCGCTGCCGTCATCGTAGGAAATGACGGGCGGCTGTTCGTCGGGAAACGTGAAGCCGCCGCTGTGTGAAGCAGCAAGCGCTCCGAAGTAAACCCCGAAGGCAAAGGATGTCTCGGTCGCGGATGCCTCCGGTGCTGCGGAGCGTTCGCCCTCCTGGCCGTGCAGCATCCCCGGTGAGCAGATGATCAGCGCCAGCAGTATGACGGTGTGTTTCATGGCATCCTCCAGTTATCTGGTGATCAGCATGATGCGGGAAACGGCGCCGCGTGCGGTCTCGATACGGTAGAGGTAAACGCCTGCCGCGAGACCGCGGACATCGATGCGCTCCTCATAGCTGCCTGCGGACATGAATCCCTCCCTGACCGTGCGGACGCGCCGTCCGTCGCTGTCATACAGCGCGAGGCGCAGCTGTGTCGCTTCGCTGAGCCGGAAGGGAATGACGGCTGTGCCGCGCACGGGATTCGGGCGGTGCTTGCCGAGGGAAATACCGTACAGTGCGCTCGGATCGATGAGGCGCTCCTCAACCCACGGGAGACTGTCGATGAATACGCGAACCGCGCCGCGGCCCTCGAGCCGGTAGTCGCCGCCCTCGCTTTTCAGCTCCGTGATCTGCACGTCAGTGAAAAGCGCGTTCCCGAGGAAGACACGCATGCGGAGTGCGCCGAGCGTGTGTTCCGCGCCGGTGGTTTCCAGCGGTTTTTCCGCCGGTCCCGTGCGACTGATGTGATACTCCGTCGCGGCCATGGAGCGGGCGGTATCGAATCCGTGACGCATGAATCCCTGCGCCCCGAGCAGCGGCTGGCCGAACGGATCCTCCGCCGGGAAATCCGTGTCGGGATACAGCAGTGTCGGATTATATGCCACGGTCACGCTCAGGTCGCGCACACCGTATGCTGCGTCAAGCGCACGGCTCAGTTTCAGGGGAATGCGCACGAGCGATCCCGGGCGCGCGCGCACGCTCCCTGACAGCAGCACGGAGCTGCTGTCCCAGCCATGCGCCTCGAGCCGGATCGCGGGATTGTACACGCATGCATTGGTCTCGAACTGCAGATCAGCGGTCGATTCGCCCGGACTGTCGGGAGTGAAGCAGCAGGTGATGTCCGCGCTCCCGTTCGGTGGGATGGTGAGCGGCAGCGTCTCGTCCACGAGGAAATTCTCCGGCAGAGCCGGCAGGACGCGCAGCAGCTCCAGCGGTTTTTCACCTGTATTGATGACAGTGATCTCGCGGCAGGACCGATCACCGACACGGGTATCGGGGAAAATGACCGTCGATGAGTCCGTGAACGCGAGCTGCGGAGAAACGCTGCGCGCGCGCAGGGGAATCTCGATGTCCTCGGCGACATTCTCTTTCGCGTGGATGGCGTCGAGTGCTCCCGTCAGCTGTGCGAGATTGCCGATGCGGCGGAAGACCCCGCCGGTCGCGTTGCACAGTGCCGCGAGTGAATCCGCTTCGGCTGCACCGAGCACGATGCAGTGCAGCATGGCATCCAGATTGAGCGCGTGCTCTTCCAGCGTGCGGAAATCCGCCATGCCGCAGATCGCGGTGTCCGGGTCTCCCGTCGCGGTGAAGACGATGACGCTGCGCGGATTCTGCGTGGATGTCAGTTCCAGCAGTGCCGCCGTGATCGCCGCACCGACGCAGGTGCTGTCACGGACGCCGGGTCGTTCGGAAATGCCGGCGAGCGCCGCCTTGTCATGTGTCAGCGGCTGCAGCAGGATGGTCTGTTCCTTCCGCGCCGCGACCACACCGAGCGAGTCGCGGATCTCGGGCGTGCGCGCGATATCCGCGATGAGTTGGCCGAGCGCCAGCTGCGTCGCCTCTGCGCGCGTGATATCCTCGTCGAAGGCGGCGCCCATGGATTCACTCATGTCGAGCACCGCCATGGCCGAGCGGGATGCGCGTCCCGGGGGATCCGGGATGAGCACCGTGCCGCTGTCCGCGCCCAGGTATCCGTCCGGACTGTAACGGAGATGAAACGTATCAATCGCGCCCGGCGAGAGCAGACGTGCCGGTGGCGTGTCGCCGAGGAAACGATTGGCGAGAACCACGGGAGCCACCGTCATCTCTTCATCGCCGGCGTTGCGCAGCGTGATCCCGCGCGTGTGCATCGTGGAACAGAGGACGTCACCGAAATCCAGCACCGCGGGTTCGGTCACGAGCACGGGACCAATTGCCGGATGCTCCGCTTCGTAGCCCATCCCGGTCAGGCGGATCGATTCCGAACCGTTTTCACAGGCGTTGTAATGCACGGTCAGGTCTCCGTCGAGGAGATCCTGTCGCACGGGATGGAAGAGCAGGTCGATGACCGCCGAATCCCCGGGCATGATGGTCGCGGGGATATCAAAACCCAGCGCGGCATGCCGGCCGTCGATGTCGCGCACGTGCAACGGCGAAGTGCCGGTGTTGTGCACCCCCAGCCTGCGGCGCGCCGTGTCTCCGACGAGCGTGGTGGGGAACACACGGTACCGCGGGAAAAACTCCAGCACGGGCGCGACGGCCTCGCCGCGCAGCACCAGCTGCTGCGGTACGTTGTACTGCAGGTCGGTGACGATGGCGTCCATGGCGGATTGCAGTTCACCGGTGGTGGTGACACGCGCGTAGCGGCCGCCGGTCTGCTGGGCGATGCTCTGCAGGTCGGATGCATCATCGCCGCTGAATGCGATTGTGTACACCGCGATATTCGCCGATGTCGCGCTGTTGATTACCCCCGCGGCTGATACCGGACCGCACTGGCCGCGTCCGGCATCCTTGCTGCCGGAGAACACGATCAGCATTTTCCGCATGCTCCTGTTCTGTATCAGCGTGATGGAACGCTGCATGGCATCCCAGGCGCAGGCGTGTTCGCCGGTGGCGGCGGACGGAAGGGCGCTCTTGATGACAGCGCGGTCGTCACTGAAATTCCGCAGCAGACGGAAATTCGATGTGGTATTGTATCCGTAGACCGCACCCTCGTGTCCGGTCGAACCGGCGTTCATGACCCGGTCGAGAAAGTCGGAGCACGCCGACCGCGCCGCGGCGATGCGGGTGCCGCCGCCGAAATTTTCGGCCATGCCCGTGCTGAGGTCGAACAGGAAGCCCATTGCGGCAGGCACGGGATTGTCGGCGACCATGTCGAGCACCAGACTGTCTCCACGTGGTGCGCGGGTCGGCGTGTAGGTCAGTGTCACCTCCCGCTGTTCGCCCGGACCGAGCGTGAAGGGCGCTTCGAGATTCCCGGCAAATGGCGCGACGACATCGTCAATCGCATGGACGGTCGATGCCGCGTCCCCGGTGTTGCGGATGACGAGCGAGGCGGTGCTCATGCGTCCGCAGGATGCCGTATCGAAGATGACAATGGGAGGAGAGAATTCGAGAATGGGCCCGACGGTCTGTGCCGGTGCTGAGACATGACATGAGAAGATCACCACGAACGCCGCGGCGAACATGAACGCTGTTCGTCTCATCGCATCTCCAGGTAAAGGGCGGTTACAAAAAAGGTGCTCACAGAGCTGCATCCACAGTGTAGTATTTTCCGTTGACAGAGTAAAGGTCTTTGATGTGGGAAATGCAGGGAAACCGTCCGTTTCCGCCACTTGCATTTCAGAGTGGGACGTGCGTTTTTAATGAACGATGAATCACCGGCAACTGCGGCGCGTGCTGCTGCGCGCTGCATACATCATTTCCCTCTCAGCACTGGCTACTCCGCAGTGGACCGCCGCACAGGATTCCCTGACGCAGGTGCTCGGTGCTTCGTATGAGGCGGGCGGACTGCGCCGCACGCTGCTCGGAGCGCACTGGCGGCAGGCCTGGACAACGCCGGTCACGGTGCCGATGGTCGACATTGACAGTGTCGCCGGCGGACTCACACCACTGCGCTCGGGAGCAAAGATCGAGTCGCATGCGCTCTTTCTGCGCAGCGCGGACGGACGCCTTTTCCGATACCGGGTGATTAACCGTGATCCTGCGACAGCGTGGCGTCCCGACATCCGCCGGGCGGTGGTGACACGCACCATGCGCGACCAGATTACCACCATGCTCCCGTTTGCGCCGGTCGTCGCTGCCGCGCTCGATCGCCGCGCCGGACTCGCCGTCCCGCAGCCGATACCCGTCGCACTGCGCGATAATCCCGCACTGCACGCCTGGCCGCGCTTCGTCGATGATGCGGGGATGCTCGAACAGGAACCGCCCGCACCGCTCGTCACTCCCGCAAACGGGACACCGCAGTACGACGGGCCCGATCCGGCCTGGGCCACGACCTACACCGTCCTCACGCTGATTGAAGCGAACGACGACCATCGCGTGGACGTCCGGCAGTACTGCAGGGCGCGGCTCATGGACGTGCTGCTCGGCGACTGGAGCCGTGACGCGGACCAGTGGCTCTGGCATGCACATTATGAGGAGGAGGTGACGGTCTGGGAAGCACTGCCGCGCGGCAGGGAGCAGGCGTTTTCACTCTTCGACGGTCTCATCCCTTCGGTGGTCGAGCTGCTGGTGCGTCCGTTGCAGAGCTATGATACTCCCGAGCCCAATCTGAAATCACTGACATGGACCGCCCGTCATCTCGACAGGCGGCTGCTCGCCGCACTGCCGGCATCCGCGTGGGATACCGTTGCGCGGGATATTCAGGCACGACTCAGCGACACCGCGATCGACAGCGCACTCCTGCTGCTCCCATCCGCGCTGCACCGGTCCGTGATCCCGCCGCTGCGGCGCATGATTCGCCAGCGGCGCGACCGTCTCCCCGCACTGGCCCGCGACTTCTACCGTCTGCTGGCCCGCACCGTTGACGTGTTCGGATCATTGGGCGGTGACAGCATTACGGTGCTGCGCGAAGACGGCGGCGCGGTCGACGTGCGCATCACCGGACGACCCGGGACGCAGCCCTATCACCGGCGGTTTCTGCGCGGTGAGACCGGCGAGCTGCGCATCCATGCCCTCGCCGGGGATGACACCGTCACAGTCTCGGGAGAAACGGACGCAAGTATCGATGTGCGCATCGTTGCCGGGGCGGGCTCTGACGTGCTGATCGATTCATCCCTCGTGCATGGCTGGTTCCTGCGCGTGACGCCGTTCCCGCGCGCGGAGCATGTCACCTGGTTCTATGACGACGATGTGCCCGATACCGTCGTGCTCGGTGCCGGCACGACCTTCGACAGCCGTGAAACGCTGCCCCCCGCATCCCATGCTGAACGCTTCGAACCGCTGGTGGAGGACCGCGGCAGCTCCCTGCGTTTCGATCCCCGCTTTACCTTCAGTTCCGATGACGGCTTCATCGTCGGCGGCGGACCGGTGTTCACCCGCTACGGATTCCGAAAGGATCCCTACGCGTGGCGCATGGCGCTCTCGGCGGCGTATGCGACGACGCTGGGCGATGTGCAGCTGCATTCCGATGTGCTGTACACCTCGAGCATGCCCGGCGTGCTGCTCCATCTCTCCGTCTTTCACAGTGAAATGTCGCAGTCGCGCTTCTATGGCTTCGGGAACGAGTCCGCAAGAGACGAAACGCTCGAGGACATGGATTTCTACCTCCTTCGCCAGGAGATCGTGGACATCCGACCCGCCCTGCGCTTCTCGCCGTCTTCCACGCTCTCGTTCGAAATGGGGGCGGCATACCGTTATTCAGAAGTATCTGCGGATGCGAACAGCCTCCTGCGAAATGAGCAGCCCTACGGCACGGGCGTGTTCAAATACGGAGAGATTTTCGGAGATATCATCTGGGATCGCCGCGACAATGCGCGCGTCCCCATGCGCGGAAGCTACGCGCGACTGTCCGGGATGTACTTCCCGGTCATGCTGACAAACCGGCATCATTTTGCCGACGGCACGATCGACCTACGCGCCTATTTACCGTTCAGCGAACGGATCACGCTGGCGCTGCACGGCATGGGGCGCAAGATCTGGGGGCGCTACCCCTTCTTCCACGCCGCCTATCTCGGAGGCAAATATGCGCTTCGCGGATTCACGCGCGAGCGTTTCGCCGGTGACGCGGCGATGTTCGGCAGCGCCGAGCTGCGCGTCTCCTGTGGACGCATGCTGCTGTTCCTGCCGGGGGAATGGGGATGCACGGCATTTGCGGATGCCGGACGCGTTTTCACGGCGGGGGAGGAGTCACAGCGTGTGCATGCGGGCTTCGGGGGAGGACTGTGGATCGCCGCCATCAGCCGGCGTCTCGCCCTCAGCGTTCAGGCCGCGCATTCGCACGAACGCCTCGCATTCTACGTCAGTACCGGATTTACATTCTGAGCGCTGCATCGGCGAGCGCTGCATCGGCGAGCGCTGCATCCGCATTGTTACGTTCGCAATGATGCATCCCTGCAGGGATCTCCTCAGCGGAGCACCTCTGCCAGGGCATCCGCGCCGGAGTGGCCGCTGTTCCGCCTCGGGGAAATGCAGTATATTGCCTGCGTTCCGGTGATTCGCTCTTCCACCCGTACTCGTGGGCGGTTTGCTGTTTTGACCTGTGTTCACGATAATGTGGTAGGAAATTATTTATCTATCGTGCATGCTCAGATGTCCGTCCTCTCCCGGCATATGAACCTGTTCGCCATGATCTGTGTCCTGGCGGTGCTCCTGTCTGAATCGACGGCGGCGCAGCTGCTGGTCGCGGAAAAGGCGCCGATGCGCTATGCGGGACGTCTGCTGTCGCTGTATGCAGGCGGCGGAGCGGCCACCTATTTCGGGGAGTTCGAGGGTGGATACGACGGCACACACGCGATGCTGGCGCTCGGTTATTCGGTGTTTCCCGAGCTGACACTCGCCTTTACCGCCGATCTGGGGAGCCTGCCGCTCGAGCGCAGCGCCGACGGACGCAATCGCACGATCTACGACTTCCAGTTCCCCGGCGACGGCGATGGCGTCTTCGCACGCAGTATCTCCTATACGGCCTTCGACCTCTCCGCGCAGCTCAACCTCATGCCGCGTTCCTTCACCAATGTTTTCCTGACCGCCGGCGCCGGGGTGACGCTGTATCAGGCGGACGATTTCGATGACGGACGCCTGCGGCCCACAGCCGACTTCCCCGCTGTGATCGCCGTGCCGGTAGGGGCGGGAGCAGAACTGTTCCTCCTGCGCAACCTGTCGCTGACGCTGATGCTGCGGAATACCTTTTTATTCAAAGGGGATTTCGATGCGTACGATCCCGAAGAACTCGCGCGCGAGTACAACCGCGTTCGCAAAAAAGGTATCGACATCCCATCGGCAGGAGGTGACAGCTACCTTTCGATGACAATCGGCGTGCGGTATTATCTTTTCGAAAGCAATGACTACGACGGCGACCTGCTCGATAACACCGAGGAATCGGAGCTGGGCACCAGTCCGTATGACGTCGACACCGATGTCGACGGACTGACGGATTACGAGGAGGTGCGCGTGTATACGACCAGTCCACTGCGGCCGGACACCGATGATGACGGACTCGGCGACTACTTCGAGATCACGAAATACGGTACTGATCCCGTGAAAGCCGACACCGATGAAGACCGCCTCTCCGACAAAGACGAAGTCATGGTGTACAACACCGATCCGCGCAATCCCGACACTGACGAGGACGTTCTCAGCGACTATGAGGAAGTCATCCTGTACAACACCGATCCGCGCAATCCCGATACCGATTACGATGGACTCGACGATTTTGCCGAGACCAAAGTGCATGACACCGATCCGCTGCGGCCGGACACCGACGACGACGGTATTTTTGATTTCAACGAAGTCGTGACATATGCGACGAACCCACGCAGTGAAGACACGGACACCGATGAACTGCTCGACTACGACGAGATCGCCTATTACGGCACCAATCCACTGAATCCCGACACCGACGGTGACGGACTGGGCGATGCGGAGGAAGTGTTTTCCTCGCGCACCGATCCCCTTGCCAATGAAGATCGGAGTGAGGAAGAAGCCCCCGTGTCGCCGCGCCGTTCACAGCCCTATTATGCGGAGCTGATCGAAACGCGTCCCCTGCCGGGGGGAGGTGTTTCCTATCTCATCGCGCCGGTGGTCTCGCGCCGTCTGCAGCAGCTGCCGCGCGCGCCGAAAAATCTCGACAGCCTGGTCGCCGCCCTGCCGGCCTATGACAGCAGTTTTGTGCGGCGTCCGGGCGAGAGCAGCGCCGAGGCATATGCGCGCTTTCACCGCCGCAGCGTTCGGCATGTCGAACCGCAGCCGCCGGGCGGAGGCACGCGCATGCCCCTGCGTCTGGATTCCCTGCAGCTGCGACAGGGCGACATGCTGACCTTCTGCAATATCACCTTCGAATTCGACCGCGACGAAGTGCGCGAGGAATACATCCCAATTCTGCGCGAGTCGGTGCAGCTGTTCCGCAGCCATCCGCAGATGATCGTCGAGATACGGGGACACACCGACTCGGACGGTGAGGAGGAATACAACCAGAATCTCTCCGAGCGCCGCGCTTCGTCCGTGAAGGAATTCCTCGTTTCCGAAGGCGTGGACCCCGACCGTCTGCGTGTGGTCGGCTTCGGTGAGCATCAGCCCATTGCCGACACGGAGACCGAAGAGGGAAGGGCGCGCAACCGCCGCGTGGAGTTCTACGTTGTCGAACTGCAGTCCGCCAATCGGCATCTGCGCTGACCCGCGATCTGGCATGCCCCGATACCGAATCTCCATAGCGTGTATCCTGCTGATTCTTCTGTCCTCCGCCACCGAGCTGGCGTCGCAGGTGACCGTCCCACCAATGCGGCGGCCCACCGGCGGATGGCCCGGTCGTCCCCGCTTTGCGGATGGTAAGCTGCGCCTTTCGCTGCATGCCGGCGGCAGCAAGTATTTCGGGGAGTTCACCGACGAGAGCGTGGGTCCGGTCGCCGGTCTGCGCCTGCAATATGCAGTGCTCCCGTATCTCGACCTTGGCGTCGGCGGAGAAGCGACGCGCCTGCTGTACACGCGGCGTCACCGCCGCAACATGGGCGGCACGTATGAATATCAGTTCGGTGATGTCAATCTCGTCGACCGCTCGACGGATATCGCTGTCGCGGAGGCCTGGCTGCGCCTGAATCTTTTCCCCGCCCACGCATTCAACGCATGGGTGCTCGCCGGCGCGGGGATCGGTATCTTTCGTCCGGAAGACTACCGCAGCGGCGACGCTGCGCATCCGGGCGCGGCGACGCTGCAGGCGTTATCGATTCCCCTCGGCGCCGGTATCGAATGGTTCATCACCCGCAGGATGTCACTGCAGCTCGGGGTGGTGGGGCACCTTGTGATGAGCGGAGAACTCGACGCATTCGATTCCGGCTATCTTGTCGAGGAACTGCACCGCAGTCAGGGACTGCCGTCGAATCCGGGCCGGGAGAAAACGGCCAACGACACCTGGCTCAGTGTTTCGCTCGGTGTCTCGTGGTACCTGTTCGAGGATACCGACATTGACGGGGATTCATTCGCGAATGATGCCGAGCGCGAGGCCGGCACGAATCCCTACGATCCCGACACTGACGGTGACGGACTGACGGACTTCGAGGAAGTCCGCGTTCACCTCACCGATCCGCTGCTGCGTGATACTGATGAGGATGTGCTCAGCGACTTCGTGGAGGTCTCGCGCTACCGCACCGATCCGCTGCAGGCTGACAGTGACGGCGACGGGCTCAGTGACCGTGAGGAGCTGCTCGATTACCAGACCGATCCGCTTGCAAAGGACACCGAGGGTGACGGTCTCATCGACGCCGAAGAGAAACGCATGGGTAGCAATCCCAAAAAAGTAGACACCGACGGCGACGGACTGTACGACGGCGAGGAGGTCACCGTGCACGGGACCAATCCCGTGCTGCCGGATTCCGACGGTGAGGGCATCAGCGATTACGACGAGGTGAAACTGCACGGCACCGATCCCACCGCCGCCGACACCGACGGCGACGGCCTGACCGACTACGAGGAAATCCGTCTTTTCCGCACCGACGCGCTGAAGCCTGACACCGACGGCGACGGGGTGAGCGATTACGACGAACTGCGTCGTCACGGCACCGATCCGCTCACGGCGGCACGCGGCCACAACATGCAACCATCATCCGGGGATTGATATGCGAACGTTCGCGGCACTGTTCTTTCTGCTGCCTGTCATGCTTTGCCTGGCGCCGTCGTCGGCGCATGCGCAGGAGCGCAGCGAAGTGGAGCGGCTCGAAACGCTGCTTCGCAGCCGCGAGGCGCGGGCGGTGCGTGACAGTGTGACTGTGCGCGTGATGCTCGATCTCGCGCAGGAATACCGCAAGGGCGATCCCGACAGCGCGCTTGATCTCGCGCGGCGTGCGGAAACCATGGCGCGCGACATCGGCGACAATGCCGGCCTCGCGATGGCATTCACCAGCACGGGCATCACGCATGCGCAGCAGGGATCCTGGGTGCGTGCATTGAACTTCTTCCTGAAATCCCTCAAGCTGAAAGAGGAACTCGGCGACGAACGGGGGATGGCAGCGCTGCTGTCCAACATCGGCATCGTGCACGGCCGGCTGGGTGACCAGGACCGTGCGCTGCGATACCATCAGCGTGCGGTGAAGTATTTCGAACGCGCCGACGACCGCCAGGGACTGGCATACTCGTACAATAATATCGGTGTCATCTCGATGGACAGGGGGGACTACGACGAGGCCATCCGGAATTTTACGTCATCGCTCGAACTGAAAAAGGAGCTTCGTGATCGTCCTGGCATCGCGAGTACGTATCTCAACCTGGGTATTACCTTCTATCTTCTCCAATCGTTTTCACGTGCGCTGGAGAACCTGCAGTACTCGGCGAAGCTCTACAGTTCGCTCGGCGACAAGCACGGCATGGCTGAGGCGCTGCAGCGCATCGGCATGATTCACCTGCGGCGGAAGGAGAACGACAGGGCCTTCGATGCGGCGACGAAGGCGTTGCAGCTGGCCCGCGACATCAATTCCCGCGCCGTCGAGCGCAACGTCCTGCGACTGCTGAGCGACATTACCGGCGCAATGGGGAAGCCGGCGGCCGCGCTGGAGTATCACCGTGCATACACGGCATTGAAGGATTCGCTGTTCAACGAAGAGAGTGCGAAGCGCATCAGCGAGATGACGGCGAATTACGAATACGCGCAGCGCGAGAAAAGCGAGCGGGAAAACGAACTGCTCAGGCAGGAGCAGCGCATCAGGGAAATGGAGCTGGAGCGCCGCGCCGCGATGCTGCGAGAGCAGGAGAGCGACATCGAGCTGCTCAACCGCAATCGCAGGATCAGCGAGCTGCAGCTCAAGGAACAGGAGGCCATCATGCGCGCCCAGCGGCTGGAGGCGGCGGAGCAGGAGGGTGAGATCCGGCTGCTCAACAAGAACCGTGAGCTGCTCGAGCGCGAGCGCGCGCTCAAGGAAACCGAACTCGAGCGGCAGGCCTGGCTGCGCAACACCTTCATCCTCAGCTCCGTGCTGCTGGTGGTGATTCTCGGTCTCGTGGCGAACCGCTACCGGCTGAAGAAGCGCAGCGCGGAGATATTCCAGCAGAAATCCGAGGAGCTGGAGCAGGCGAACAGCGAAATCCGCAAGCACGAGGCGATGCTCGAGGAGCAGGCGCAGGAGATCGAACGCACCAACCGCGAGCTGACGCGGCAGAACGACCTGCTCGAGAAGCTCAACAACGAGAAAAACGAACTGCTCGGCATCGTGTCGCATGACCTGCGCAATCCCATCGGCGGCATCCGCATGCTCGCGGAATCGATTACCGAAGAGGGACGCAGCACGGAGTACATGCAGCGCAAGGCCGTGATGGTGTATGAGACCGCCGACGAGCTGCTCGAACTGGTGCGCAATCTGCTCGACATCAACCGTCTCGAATCCGGACGCATGCAGCTTGATTCCGAGCCCGTGCCGGTGCCGCCGATTCTCGGGCGCGTCATCGAGGATCACCGCCGCTGGGCGGAAAAGAAAGATATTCGTGTGCATGTGGAGGGGGATGGAGACGCGCCACCGGTGCTCGGCGACGACGCGGCGGTCAAGCAGATCCTCGACAACCTGCTGTCCAATGCCATCAAGTATTCACCGCAGGGGAAGGACGTGCACGTCGTGCTGAACGGCGGTGACGGACAGGTGCGCATGGAAGTGCGCGACGAGGGACCCGGTCTTACCGAGGAAGACCGCGAGCGCCTCTTCCAGAAATTCGCGAAGCTGTCGGCGCGTCCCAGCGGTGGCGAATACTCCACCGGACTCGGCCTTTTCATCGTCAAAAAGCTTGTCGATACCATGCACGGGGACATCCGCTGCGAGAGCGTCCCCGGCGAGGGTGCCAGCTTCATCGTCGACCTCCCCGCCGCCCCGGCATCCTGAAGGCCTCCCGCCGTCGCCCTGAGCCGCCCCGCCGTCACCCTGAGCCTGTCGAAGGGTGGCATCTTTCCCCTGAATCCTTTCGTTTCCCCCTGCATCCTATCTTCAGAACGACGATGAACGTGAATCTGGAAAACAAATAAAGGATACTTCAACGCATGGAACATCTGACCAAGCAGACCTTTCTGGAGAAGGTTTTCGACTACGAGAACAATAAGGAGTGGGATTTCTCCGGCGAACGGCCCGCGATCATAGATTTCTACGCTGACTGGTGTGCGCCCTGCAAGATGGTGGCGCCGATCCTCGAGGAGCTTGCCGAGGAGTACAAGGGAAAGATCGACATCTACAAGGTCGACACCGAGGCCGAGCAGGAGCTCGCCGCCGTCTTTGGCATCCGCAGCATTCCGTCGATCCTCTTCATCCCGAAGAACGATCGCCCGCAGATGGCCGCCGGCGCCCTTCCGAAGGAGTCCTTCGTGCAGGCCATCAACGAAATTCTTCTCAGCGAGACCCCCGTCTCCAACAATTAAGAAATTATTCATTCTTCCTCTCCCTGTAAGATTGAATAGTGGTGGCAGGAATCCCGGGCCGATCGGTCCGGGATTTCTGTTTGTGGGAGCACGTGTAGGGGCGAGATTCATCTCGCCCTACTTGACATTATCCCCCTGCTCAGCTACAATACAGTTGTACTTCAATTCATGACATTTACTGCCAGATGATAGATTCGGCCTGATTCATTCACCGCAGGCACGGAGGTGTGTCATGAAAGAACTGCAGTTTCCCCAGTGCATGGATTTTTTCACCGAGCTGCTGCGGCTGCTTACCACGCATCGGCACTACGAACGGATTTTCCATTTCGTGGTTGACCGCCTGGCGCGGCTGTATCAGTGCCGCGCCTGCGCGATCGTGCTGATCGACCGCGAGACGGAGTATCTCCGCGTCGAGAACTGTCACGGTATCTCGCGCACGTTCTGCAAGGAGTTCCGACGGCAGATGGCCACGGGTCCGGTCGGCGAACTGCTGTGGACGGGACGTCCGATCCTGATCTCCGACGCATCACTCGTACCGGAAATTGCAGAAAGCGTGGCGCTCGAACAGCCGTTCGCATCCTGCTGCTGCGTGCAGATCGCGGTGCATCATCAGACGCTCGGGTACCTGTACCTCGACAGCGAGCGCGTCGATACGTTCGTCGAGGAGGATCTCGCCGTCATCGAGGCCTTCGCGCGCATTGCGGGACTGGCATATTATCAGAACCGACTCTACGAAGATAACCTCCGCCTCGATCGGGTGGATCACGAAACGGAGCTGCAGCGCTATTCCTTCTTTTCGGAAAGCCTGCAGCAGAATCTGGCGCGCGCCCGGAGTTCGAAAGAATCGCTCGGCATCGTGATGATGGATATCGACAATTTCAAACGTATCGCGAATACCTACGGGGGGAATGCGCGGCAGTCCTTCCTGCGCGAATTTGGCGGACTGATCACCCGGCACCTGCGTCCCTACGACACCGCCTGCCGCTACGGTCCCGACGAGATCATCATCATGCTCCCGAATACCGGCGACGCCGAGACGCTCGCGTTCGCCGACCGCCTCTGCGGCGCAATCCGTGAGCACACCTTCACCGAGCACGACATGACCACGACGGTCAGCTGCGGAGTAACGGTGTTTCCCGATGACGCCGATGATGTGGAGGACATGATCCGCCTCGCGAAACAATCCGTGTTCGAGGCCCAGCGCGCGGGACGCAACAAAATTTTCCGCAATGAAAAAGAAGCCGGTCAGCCGGCGTGAGCGTGTGGTGGAAGGACACCCGCTGACACCCTGTCGAAAGGCGCTAACCACACGCGTGAGCGTGTGGTTTCGCGGGTATGCGCTCCCAGTCTGGCAATTATACCAGGGTAAAATAGGGTTTTTACCCGGGTAAAATAGGGTTTTTACCCGGGTAAAATTATCATTTCCCGTATCCCCCGGCCGAGCCGTTGGCTCGGCCCTGCCATCCAGCATTCTGTAACGTTGGTCGATACCCGACACCGATCCTCGCGCTCCTCCCGATCCTCGCGCTCCTCCCGATCCTCGCGCTCCTCCCGATCCTCGCGCTCCTCCCGATCCTCGCGCTCCTCCCGATCCTCACGCTCCTCCCGATCCTCACGCTCCCCTCCGGGAACTCTCTGCGCATCCACGCATGTTATCACATTAGTTCAAACTTGAAGAACTCAGCGTTTATCCATTATTCACATACAAGGAGTACTTTTCATGAAGCGCTATCTGCTGATTCCCGTTCTTGCGTTCGCATTCACGCTCACCGCGTCCGCACAGACAACCTGGTCGTTCGACCAGTCGCATACCGATATCGGTTTTGAGGTGACGCACCTGGTGATCACCGATGTCGAAGGATCCTTCAAGGATTACGAAGGCACGGTCTCAACGAAGGGTGACGGCTTCGAGAACGCCGACATCGCATTTACCATCGATATCAACAGCATCGACACCGAGAATGAAAAACGCGACGCGCATCTGAAGTCCGACGATTTCTTCAATGCGGAGAAGCATCCGAAGATGACGTTCAAGAGCACGTCGATGAAGAAGACCGGTGAGAATACCTACAAGCTCAAGGGCAACCTGACCATCCGCGGCACAACGAAGCCGATCGAGCTGGATGTCACGCACAACGGCACGGTCAAGGATCCCTGGGGCAATACCAAGGCCGGGTTCCGGATTTCGGGCGAACTCAACCGCTTCGACTACGGACTGAAATGGAACAAGATGACCGAACTCGGCGGCGCCGTGGTCGGCAAGGAAGTGCGCCTCGACATCGACGTGCAGCTGATGAAGCAGGCCTGATGCGCCTGGAAGACGAAATACGGCAATCCGTATTTGCCGATGAGTATCACAAGCTGGTCGTGAATATCCTGTATACGCACGGCTGGCTTGTGACTCTTCTTTCCTCCGAGCTGAAACTGCACGATCTGACCATCGCGCAGTTCAATATCCTCCGCATCCTGCGCGGACAGCACCCCGCACCCACCACCGTCACGATGCTGCGCGAGCGCATGCTCGACAAGATGTCCGACGCTTCGCGGCTGGTGGAACGGCTGCGCGCGAAAGGACTCGCCGAACGCGCGACCGATCCCGAAGATCGACGCCGCGTCGCGGTGCGTATCACAGACGAGGGACTCGCCGTGCTTGAGCACATCGGGAATTTCGAGGATGTGATGGATGAGGTGATCGCGAGGCTGCCGGAGGAGCAGGCGCGGCAGGTCAATGCTGCGCTGGATGCCATGCGGGGATAGAACTTATTCGCAGCAGGGAGGTGTGGTGCCGGACTGCAGCTCCACCTGCGCCTCTTTCGGTGCCATGCTGCCCTTCTTTTTCATCATCTCCATGTCGGGACTGATGAATGGAATCCCGAGCGAGAGTCCACGCAGAATGAAGAGCACACCGAGAATGAATATCCCAACCGGAATCAGGCGCGTGATCTTGCGCCGCATTTCACCCGTAATCATCCCTCCCGCATACGAGGCCGCAAACATCAGCGGCAGTGTCCCCAGTCCGAACAGAAACATATAGGCCGCGCCGCCGAGCGCGCTGCCCATGGCGATCGAGCCCGCCAGCGCCATGTATACCAGCCCGCAGGGCAGGAAACCGTTAAGCAGTCCGATGGTGAACAGCGAGGACTGCGAGCTGCTGTTGAGCAATCGTCCGAGGCGTTTTTTGAGACGGTCAAGCGTTTTATCGAAGAGCTTCGAGGGCAGCACCTTCTTCGCCGCGCCCGCCGGGATGAGCACGTACAGTATCATCAACACGCCCGCCGCGATGCCCAGCCATTGCTGGAATCCCGCAAGGGCGATGCTCTGTCCGATGAATCCAATCACCAGTCCCATGAAGGCATAGGTGACGGCGCGTCCGAGGTTGTAGAGTACGCGGCTGAAGAAAAATGACCACCGCTCCGAGACGCTGCCCGGAAGTACGAGTACGATGGGACCACACATGCCGAGGCAGTGCACGCTTCCCACAAGTCCGATGACAAATGCTGACCAGATCATACGATACTCACTCGCCGTCACCCTGAGCCTGTTGAAGGGTGGCGAAATTTTTTCCGACACCGGATCCGCCATGCTGCGACAGGCTCAGCATGACGGGGCAGCAGTCATTGTTGCAGATACACCCGTCGCTCGAGATAATACTCTTCGCCGCCCTCGTTCCAGCGCAGCTTCACGATCCACTGCCCCGCCCGCATGCCGCTGACGGAAATGTACTGCTCGCCCTCGTCGTTGAGCCGCAGCTCGTGCTCGGTGTCATGTGCGGCGTCGTCGATGCGGAAAAACGTCACATCACCGCCGATGCCGTCATAGCGTTCGCGCTCGGGGAAACGGATGGTGCAGCTTTTCGCCTTCCGGTCGACGGAAATTTCGGGCTTCGCATCGAGCTGCTCGGTGCGCTTCCGTGAATCGATTTCCTCTTGATAGCCCTGGTCCTTCTCGTAATAATCCTCCTGCACCAGGTGATATTCCTCCTGGCTGACGATGATGGTCAGACCGATCGAGACGATCAGGAACACCACGATGACGATGGAGATGCCGAGCGCCCAGGGATGTATTTTTCGAGCCATAACAGCGCCTTTCTATTGTGCCGGACCCATGAAACCCGTGTCCACCTCCTCGAGGAGGCGGCCGTCGGAGAACACGCCGATAGTGATCGGCGTCTTGACACCGCTCAGCGCCGACTCCGGCAGTTCGATGAAAAATGCGGTCTCCGCGAGACTGGTCGGCTCGGCGACCACGTCGCTGCTGCCGACGATGCTGATCTCGCCCTCGTGGCTGAGAAGGCGCAATTCGATGGGCAGCGACTCGCGGGTCTTGTTGACGACCCTGATCGTGAAGAGATTGCGCACGTCGCCGTCGTCCTGCATCTGGTACAGCGTGCCCGGGGCGCGCAGAATCGTGGTCTCCACGTCGGCGCGCGCGATGAAAAGGAAGACCAGGACGCCCACGATCAGTGTCAGAACGGCGGTGTAGCCGATGACGCGCGGCGTAAGGATGCGTGTGTCGCCCTCCGCGATGGCGTTGTGCGACGCGTAGCGGATCAGTCCGCGCGGATATCCCACCTTGTCCATGACGATGTTGCAGGCGTCAATGCAGGCCGTGCAGTTGACGCATTCGAGCTGTGTGCCATTGCGGATGTCGATGCCGGTCGGACACACGACCACGCACTGATGGCAGTCCACGCAATGTCCCGCATCGTCGCGCGGTTCGTTGCGCCGGAATTTCCTCCGCGGCTCGCCGCGCTCGAAGTCGTAGGAGATGACCACGGAATTGTCGTCGAGCAGTACCGACTGAAGGCGGCCGTAGGGACAGACGAGCACGCACACCTGCTCGCGGAACCAGGAAAACACAAAAAAGAACGCGCCCGAAAACAGGAGGATCGCGATGAAGCCGCTTATGTGCTGCGACGGCGGCTCCACGACGATTTTCAGCAGCTCATCCATCCCGATGATGTATGAGAGGAAGAGATTGCTGATCAGGAAAGCCAGTCCGAAGAAAATGCCCTGCTTGAGGGTTTTCTTGAAGATCTTTTCCGCGTTCCACGGCTGGGATTTCAGCGCGCGCTGTCGGTTCGCGTCACCCTCGATCAGGTACTCGATCTTGCGGAAGACCATTTCCATGAAGATGGTCTGGGGACAGATCCACCCGCAGAAGATGCGTCCGTACACGGCGGTGAACAGAAAGATGAATACCACCGTCGCGATCATGATGAGTACGAAAAGATGGAAATCCTGGGGCCAGAACGTCACGCCGAAGAGCACGAACTTTCGCTCGAGGATGTTGAACAGCAGCAGCTGCTCGCCGTTGATGCGGATGAAGGGTGCGAGGAAAAGAAACGCGAGCAGCACCCAGCTCACGTAGGTGCGCCAGCGGTAGAAATTCCCCGAGGGCTTCTTGGGATAAATCCAGTTGCGTTTTCCCTCTTCGTCGACCGTCGCGATGCGGTCCCGGAACGTTACTTCCTCCAGGAAATCCTGGGCATCCGGTTCGTTCTGCATGTGCGTCGTTACCTTTCAGCTCTATTCCGAAACTTTGTCACCCTCGGGTGCCTTGGGATTCGGGGGATTGCTGCCCTGCAGCTCCACGAGTACGAAGCTGGCCATGGCGTTGATCTCGTCGGGACTCAGCGTCTTCTCCCAGGCGATCATCCCCTTGGCGGGGATGCCTTTCTGGATGACGCGCACGACGTTGGCGATCTTCGCCCCGTGCAGCCAGTATTCGTCGGTCAGGTTGGGTCCGATGCCGCCCTGCCCGGCGTCGCCGTGACAGGTCGCGCAATGCTGTCCGAACAGGTCTTTGGCACCGGCAAGGATGGCCGCGTCGGTGATGGGTTCGGAAATCGTGGCGGCTTCGGCTTCCGCGGCCGCGACGCCCGCCGGCAGTCTGCCGCCCTGCGCGGTGTAAGCCTCGAAAATTGCGGGGAAGTCCTCCTGCAGGCGCGCGAGCTGCGCGGCATCGGCGTTGCGCATGGCCTCGAGCATGTTCTGTTCGAATCGCTCGTACGCTTCGGCGTTCGCCTGCGCGCGGTCAAAGGGTGTACGCTGCTCGGATGCGGCATACACCGGCGCCCGGTACGCATCGAATACTGCGCCTTCCTGATCCTGCGGGGAGGGCACGTAGTCGGGATCTATGTCCTTCAGATAACTCACCTTCTGCAGGTCGCCCACGCTGAAGACGTGGAAGTACAGCAGGTAGATGACCGCGAATACGATGGTCAGGTAGAAGAGGTTCTTCCACCATCCCGGCAGCTGGTTGTCGTATTCCTGGATGCCGTCAAAATCGTGATTGAGCAGTTCATCCCGGGGTTCGTTCTTCGCCATGACTATTCCTTTGTATCGACGTCGTGATCGTTTTCAGTGTCGTCACGCTCGGTGCCGTCATCGAGCGGCAGCTGCTCCATTTCCTCAGTATAGGATTTTTTCAGCACGAGCGCACGGATAATAATCGCCACAAAGGCGATGAAGAACAGCACCGTCGTGGCGATGCCGAGGACTTCATAGGATGAAAAATCAACGAGCTTCTTGAACACGTATGCGCTCCGTCAGTCCGCTCGAATGTCGGTGCCGAGCCGCTGCAGGTACGCGGTCAGCGCAATGATTTCCTTGTTCCACGCCGTCCGGATACCGGCGGCGTCGAGCCCCTGCGCGATGCCTTCGGCCTGTTTCCGCAGATCGGCACGGGCCTGCTGTTCGTAGCCCTCCGGATAGGGGACGCCGATGCTGCGCAGGGCGCTGATTTTCGCCTCGATGTTGCTGTAATCGAGGTCGTTCTCGATATGCCACGGATAGGGCGGCATGATCGATCCCGGCGACATGGAGGTCGGATCGTACATGTGATTGTAATGCCAGGCATCGGGATACTTGCGTCCCACACGCCAGAGGTCGGGCCCCGTGCGCTTCGATCCCCACAGGAAGGGGTGATCGTACACGTATTCCCCGGCCTTCGAATACGTGCCGTAGCGCTCGGTCTCGTTGCGGAAGGGACGGATGAGCTGCGAGTGACAGCCCACGCAGCCCTCACGGATGTAAATGTCGCGTCCCTCCAGTTCCAGCGGTGTGTATGGCTTGACGCTCGCGATCGTGGGGATGTTCGACTCCACCACGAACATCGGCAGGTTACCGATGGCCGATCCGATGAGAATGGCCACGACGGCGAGGATGGTGAAGCGGATCGGACGGCTCTCCAGCCAGCGATGGCCCCAGTATGTCTTGTCGTCGTGCTCGATCTGTGCGCGGAGCGGCGGCGCCTCGGCCTCTTCATCGGCCATGAAGGATCCGGCGCGCGCGGTTTTGAAGAGGTTGTATATCATCATGACCGCGCCGATGATGTACAGCGTGCCGCCGATGGCGCGCATGATGTGCATCGGGATGAGCTGCAGCACGGTTTCGAGGAAGTTCGGATACTGAAGAAGACCGTCGGGGGTGAACTGCTTCCACATGAGTCCCTGCGTAATCCCGCTCCAGTACATCGGGATGACGTAGAACAGGATGCCCAGCGTGCCGATCCAGAAATGCCAGTTGGCGAGCTTGATCGAGTACAGCTTTGTCTTCCACAGCCGCGGCACCACCCAGTAGATCATGCCGAAGGTCAGGAAGCCGTTCCATCCCAGTGCGCCCACGTGCACGTGCGCGATGGTCCAGTCGGTGAAATGCGACAGTGCGTTGACACCCTTGATCGACAGCATCGGTCCCTCGAACGTCGCCATGCCGTATGCGGTAATGGCCACGACGAGGAATTTCAGCACGGGATCCTTGCGCACGGTGTCCCACGCGCCGCGCAGCGTCAGCAGGCCGTTGAGCATGCCGCCCCAACTGGGCGCGATGAGCATGATGGAGAACACGGTGCCCAGCGACTGCGCCCACTCGGGTGTTGCAGAGTACAGCAGGTGATGGGGACCGGCCCAGATGTAAATGAAAATCAGTGCCCAGAAGTGGATGATGGACAGCTTGTAGGAGTAAATCGGACGATTGGCCGCTTTCGGTACGAAGTAGTACATCAGCCCGAGATACGGCGTCGTCAGGAAGAAGGCCACCGCGTTGTGCCCGTACCACCACTGTACCAGCGCATCCTGCACGCCGGCGTACAGCGAGTAGCTTTTCATGAATGTCACCGGGATTTCAAAGGAATTGACGATGTGCAGCACCGCCACGGTGACAAAGGTGGATATGTAGAACCAGATGGCCACGTACATGTGACGCTCACGCCGTCGCAGGATGGTGCCGATCATGTTCCATCCCCAGACAACCCAGATGACGGCGATCGCGATGTCGATCGGCCACTCGAGTTCGGCGTATTCCTTCGAGGTAGTGAAGCCGGCGAAGAGCGTGATCGCGGCGGCGACGATGATCAGCTGCCATCCCCAGAAGTGGATGCGCGAGAGCAGGTCGCTGTAATTGCGCGTCTTCAGCAGGCGCTGGATGGAATAATAGTACCCGAGGAAAATGCCGTTGCCGACAAAGGCGAAAATGACCGCGTTCGTGTGTACCGGACGCAGACGGCCGAAGGTGGTGGCCGCACTGAAATTCACCCAGGGGAAGGGCAGCTCCAGCGCCGCGGTGAGTCCGGCGATAAAACCGATGATCCCCCAGAACACCGTCGCGAAAAAGAACAGACGGACGATCTGGTTGTCATACCGGAATTTTTCAACTTCCATTCGAGCGATCTCCTGTATTCGTTCGTTCGTTTGAATCCTTGTCTCCATCCTCTTCATGCGGCTCACTGCCGTTCGCCTCGCGTGGCTTCGTTCCGTCGTCGAAGAGCATGCGCACCGAGGGCGTGTACTTGTCGTCGAACTGTCCGGTGCGCACCGCCCAGAGGTAGAGCCCGAGGAAGGTCAATGCGACCAGCAGGCTGAAGCCGATGAGCACGAACATGATGTACATGCTACATCAGCCCTTTCCGCCGCGCCATCAGACGCGTGGCGATCGTGGTGAAGGCGACGACCGACACCGAGCTGACGGGCATGAGCACGGCCGATACCAGCGGCGAGAGCATCCCCGCCACGGCGAACGAAAGCCCGATGACGTTGTACGCAAATGAAATGCCGAAGCTCACTTTCACGATGGCGACGCTGGTGCGCGCGAAGCGCAGCAGGCGGTCGAACAGCGGAAACCGGTCGGCAGAGAGAATGCCGTCACAGGCCGGCGAAAACGTGTTGATGTTCTCCGAAATGGAGATGCCGACATGGGCGGCTTTCAGCGCGCCGGCGTCGTTGAGCCCGTCGCCGACCATCATCACATGACGGTCCTCTGCGCGCAGCTCCTGCACGTACGCGAGCTTGTCTTCCGGCGTCTGATTGAAATGCATGGGCACGTCGTCGCCGAACACCGTGCGCAGCCGCGCCTCTTCGCGCGAGCTGTCGCCGGAGAGAATGACGAGCCGGTAATGCGGCTTCAGCGACGTGACGAGTTCCGTGAGTCCCTCGCGGTACAGGTTGGGCACGGTGAAGTGTCCGCGCGGTGCGCCGTCCAGCGCGACGTAGACCGCCGTCGTGCCGGCGTCCACCACGGCCGCATCCTCCCGCCATGCCCACTCGGCCGAACCGATCGTGACACGCCGTCCGTCGACGACGCCCCCGATGCCTTTCCCCGGCACCTCACGGTAGTCGTCGACCGCATGCGTTACGTCGCCGGTCAGCGAAGCGAACACCTGGCGGCTGAGTGTGTGCGTGCTCTGCCGCAGCAGCGACTTGACCGCCGCGCGTTCCTCCTCGCCGAGCGCCGGTCCGTGCCAGCGCACATGCGCCGTGCGGGTCTGCGTGAGCGTGCCGGTCTTGTCGAAGACGATGGTGTCGATACGCGAGAGCGCCTCGACGGTCTCGGTGTTCTTGATGTAAAAATCGCGGTTGCCGTAGATGCGCTGCGCCGAACCGAGCGCGAAGGGTGACGACAGCGCGAGCGCGCATGGACAGGCGACGATAAGCACCGCGGTGAACACGGTCGTGGCAACCGACACGTCGACGGTCAGCCAGAACGCGGACGCGCCGAAGGCGATCAGCAGCACGACGGCGGTGAAGTGCTTGCTGATGCGGTCGACCAGCGCCGTGAGATAGCCCGCCGAGGGCTTGGTGAAAATGTCGTTGTTCCACAGCCGGGTCAGGTAGCTCTGCTCGATCTCCTTGACGACCTCGAGCTCGACAGCCTGGCCGACCTGGCGTCCACCCGCGTGGATGCGATCGCCGCTTTTCTTTGCGATCAGGTCGGCCTCGCCGGTGACGAAGCTGTAATCGATGTTGGCCTCGCCGCGCAGCAGCACGGCGTCGGCCGGCACCAGTTCCTGGTTGCGGATGACGATGCGGTCGCCGACCGCGAGCCGGGTCAGCGGAATCGTGCGTTCGTGGCCGTCCTCGCGCACGGCGACGGAGAGCGGAAAGTACGAGCGGAAATCGCGGTCGAAGTTGAGCGAGTCGTAGCTTTTCTTCTGGAAAATCTTGCCGATGAGCAGGAAGAAAACCAGGCCGGTGAAGGAGTCGAGGAAACCCGGTCCGGTGTGCGTCGCGATTTCGTAGATGCTGCGGCTGAACAGCATGATGATACCGAGTGATATCGGCACGTCGATGTTCAGGAAGCGCTGCTTGAGTCCGGCCCAGGCCGATTTGAAGTACTCACTGCTGCTGTAGAAAAAGACCGGCAGCGCGAGCAGGACGTTCAGGTAGCGGAAGAATATGCGGAACACCGGCTCGATGCTTGCGTCGGAGGCGAGGTACTCGGGGAAACTGAGCAGCATGATGTTCCCGAAGGCGAACCCCGCGACGCCGATGCGGTAGTACAGTTTTTTATCGGTGACGCTTTTGCGCTTTTCCGCCACGTCCTGCAGGCTGATGTAGGGTTCGTAGCCCACCGAGGCCATGAGCATGACCACTTCGCGCAGGCTGATCTTCCCGGCGTTCCACGTGACTGTGGCTTCCTTGCGTGGGAAATTCACGCGCGAACTGATGACGCCGGGATTGAGCGAATGCAGGCGCTCGAGCAGCCAGATGCAGGAACTGCAGTGCATCGAAGGCACTTTGAATGTCGCCATGCGCATGTCGCCGTCGGAGAAGTCGATCAGCTGATCGACGATGGAGGGATCGTCGAGGTAGTCGTAGCGATGTTCGTAGACCTCGTCTTTCGGACTCTTACTGCTTCGCTGCTCGTCGATATCGTAGTAGTCGCAGAGATCCTTCTCCGCGAGCAGTTCGTAGACGGTCTTGCAGCCGTTGCAGCAGAAATACCTGTCACCGATGGCGATGTCGGTGCCGTCGCATACGTCGCCGCAGTGGTAGCAGAGTACCTCTCCGTTCGGCGGTCCGTCGCCTGGCGCGTTATCGTCCGGTATGTTCAGCGGTTTGACGTTGATCATGGTCAGTGCTTCATGAATCCGTTTCGCGTCGAATGCGGGGCGACGCCGGTTGCGTCATCCTTGAATGACGCGATGGGTGCCTCCCGCGCGGATGCGCGTCAGACGCGGTGCGCGATGGAATCCTCCAGTTTCGGATCGTACACGGGGATGGCGCGGTTTGCGGTGTAACGCGTCCAGAACAGCCAGAGCACGAGACCGCCGATGCCGATGACCGCGGTCAGATGCATCCACGAAAAATGCACTCCGCCGTCGGAAAACGTCGGCATGACCAGCCAGAATATGTCCACGAAATGCATGACGATCAGCAGCACCGCGATGAAGCGCAGCACGGTCAGGTTGCGCTTGAGGCGGAAGAACAGCAGCGTGACGAAGGGAATCACGAAGTGGCCGAAAATCAGCAGCAGGCTGACGACGTACCAGCCGTGTTCCCAGCGCGCCAGATACCACATCGTTTCCTCGGGCAGGTTGGCGTACCAGATCAGGTAATACTGCGATGCGCCGATGTAGGCCCAGAAAACGGTGAAGGCGAACAGCATGCGCCCGAAGTCATGGTAGTGGTCGGTAGTCACTTCATCCGAGAGGATGTTGGCGCCGCGCAGGAACTGGAAAAACAGGACCAGCACCGCCATGGATGTCAGGAATCCGCCGGTGAATACATACACGCCGAAAATGGTCGAGTACCAGTGCGGCTCGAGGCTCATCAGCCAGTCGAAGGCCGCGAAGGTCAGCGTGAAGGCGAACAGGAACAGCCCGCCAGCACTGAGCTTGCGCAGGGTCAGCGTGTGCGCCGGATTCTGGTCGCGGTCCTGTGCGAGAGAAAGGCGGTTGAGCCCCCACGCGAGACCGATCCAGGCGGCGAAGTACACCGCGGCGCGGATGATGAAAAACGTCGTGTTGAGATACGGCGATTTCCACTGCAGCAGGTGATCAGTGGCGACTTCCTCGGCGTGCGTCCAGTGAAACAGATCGTGCAGGCCGAAGAGCAGCGGGATGAAGCACAGCAGCAGCAGTGGCAGCGTCATGCTCATCGCTTCCGCCGCGCGCCGTGTCACGACGCTCCAGACCGCCCCGGTGGCGTGCTGGAGCATGACAAAGAACAGCGCTCCGAGGACGATGGTCGCCCAGAACGCGAATGCCGTCAGCCACGACGCGAAGAAGGTGTGCGTGTCGGTGAAGGCACCGATCACCGTGAGGACCACGCCCAGCACACCTGCGCCCAGCGCGGCGATGCCGAAGCGTCCCCTGTCGGTAAACGTGTAGGTCTGTGAATCGATTGCGGCCATGAGTCCTTACTGTGCTGTTTCAGTCGTGTTCGTTTCCATGGATTGTGTGGCAGCGGACTGCTGCGCGCCGCCGTCGGTGGCGGCATCGCCCGTCTGCGTGGTGTCGGCCGCCGCGCCCGGCATGGGTGTCGAGGCGACCGGTGTGCCCTGTGCCTGCAGGGCGCGCACATGGGCGACGATATGCCAGCGGTCGTCGGGCGGAATCTGCTGGCGGTACGACGGCATGTTGCGGATGCCGTTCGAAATGACTTCGTAGATGTTGCCGTCCGCCATGTCATAGACTTTCTGTTCGTACAGCGACGTCGGGGGAATCGGGTACTTGTACTCCATGATGTTGCCCTTGCCGTCGCCGGTGACGCCGTGGCAGGGACCGCAGAAAATCGTGAAGCGCTCCGCGCCTCGTTTCAGTACGGTCTCGGTCACGGTAAAAGGCAGCCCCCCGACAAAGCTGCTGTCGGGATTTCTGCCGGTGAAGTAGCCGACGTCCTCGTGCAGGTGGCCGCGCGCGACGGTGCCCGCGGGAGGCGTGCGCATGGCCTTGCCGTCTGCGAAGAAGGAACTCGCGCGCTGGGCGACGTACTTCTCCTGCGTGTCCATGTTGGGATTGGGATGAATGGGCGGATCTTCGGATGTCGAGCCGCGGCAGCCGGCGAGCAGCAGCGCGGCGGCTGCGATGACGGGAAGGATATGAACGCGTGTTTTCATCATGCACCTCGTACCAGCTCGATGTTCGTTCCGCCGACGGATGCGAGAAAGGCTTCCGTCTTTTCCTCGTCGAATTGCGTGTCGTCCGCTTCGATGTGCAGCATGAAGCCGTCGTCGGTGACGCGGGCGAACTGCTCGGAGTAGAACAGCGGGTGATGCAGCCGCGGCAGGCGGTTGAGGCGGAACATGCCGATCACCGCGCCGAACGCACCGAAGAGCACGAACAGCGCAAAGGTGATGATGATGTAGGCCTGCCAGCTGAACAACGGTTTGCCGCTGATGACGAGAGGGTACGCGTCGGTGGTGACCCAGGTCTGCAGAGAGAAGCCGATCAACGCGCCGAGCGCGGCCATGCCGCCGACAATGTAGCCGACCGGCGAGCGTTTCAGTCCCATCGCCTCGTCCATCCCGTGAATGGGGAATGGCGAATGGCAGTCGAACTTGCTGTATCCAGCGGTGCGGACCTGCTTCGCGGCATCCATCAGGGCCGCGGGAGAGGAGAATTCCGCGATCATGCCGTAGGTTTTCATGCCGATCCTCCTTCAAGTTTGTCCTGCAGCCCTTCGGTATGGCCGTGATGCGGATCCGCCTCGGGCATGACGCCCTTGACCTCCGACATGGAGATCATCGGCAGGAAGCGCAGGAAGAGCAGGAAGAGCGTGAAGAACAGTCCGAAACTGCCCACGAAGGTCAGCACGTCCCAGGTCGTCGGCGAATAGTAATCCCAGGAGGAGGGAAGGAAGTCGCGCGACAGAGAGGTGACCGTGATGACGAAGCGCTCGAACCACATGCCGATGTTGACGAAGATTGAAAGGATGAACATCACCGGGATGCTGCGGCGGATCTTTTTGAACCAGAACAGCTGCGGCGTGATCACGTTGCAGAGGAACATGATCCAGTACGCCCATGCGTAATTCCCGAAGCCGCGGTTGATGAAGGCGAACACCTCGTAAATATTGCCGCTGTACCAGGCGATGAAGAATTCCATGATGTACGCGTAGCCGACCATCGAGCCGGTGACGAGTATGATCTTGTTCATCTTCTCGAGGTGGTCGACGGTGATCAGGTTTTCGAGGCGGAACACGCGCCGCGCGATGATCGCCAGAGTCAGCACCATCCCGAAGCCGGAGAAAATCGCGCCGGCCACGAAGTAGGGCGGAAAAATCGTCGTGTGCCAGCCCGGGATCAGGCTCGTCGCAAAGTCCGTGCTCACCACGGAGTGGACGGACAGCACAAGCGGAGTCGCAAGACCGGCGAGCATCAGGTAGGCCAGCTCGTAATGCTTCCACTGCCGGTTGCCGCCGCGCCAGCCCAGCGAAAGTGCGCCGAAGACGATGCGCTTGATACGCTTCTTCGCGCGGTCGCGGAAGGTGGCAAGGTCGGGTACCAGTCCGACGTACCAGAACAGGAAGGAGACGGTGAAGTAGGTGCCGACCGCGAAGACGTCCCAGAGCAGGGGACTGCGAAAGTTCGGCCACATGTCCATCTGGTTGGGCACGGGGAACATGTAGTAGGCGATCCAGATGCGGCCGACGTGGATGGCGGGAAAGATGCCCGCGCAGATGACGGCCACGATGGTCATCGCCTCCGCGAAGCGGTTGATGGCGGTGCGCCAGCGCTGGCGGAGCAGAAAGAGGATCGCGGAGATCAGCGTGCCCGCGTGACCGATGCCGACCCAGAACACGAAGTTCACGATGGCCCAGCCCCAGCCGACCGGATTGTTCAGTCCCCAGACGCCGGTGCCTTCGTAGACGAGCCAGCCGATCGAGCCGACGAGAATCAGCGTCCCGGACAGTGCCATGCCGAAGAGCAGCCACCAGAGTGACGGAGTGCGTCCCTCGACGATGCCGCTGATCTTCTCGGTGATGCCGCGGAACGTCAGTCCGCCCTGCACCAGCGGCGCATCCTCGAGCACGGTGCTTGCCGTGGTTGGTTTGCTAGTGTTCACGCTTGTGGAGTTCCTGAATTGTTACATATGTCAGTGTTCAGATATCGGATTGCAGATTCCAGATTTCAGATTTCAGATTGCACGATGCTCCTCTCCAAAAACAAAGAACCCATTGCCTACAGCCAACGGCCAACGTCCAATGGCTATCAATGCCCACTCGCGATCGGTTCATCATCCGCCAGTGCGCTGTTCGGATTCGTCAGCCGCGCGAGATAGGTCGTACGCGGACGCATGTTGAATTCCGCCAGCAGGCCGTAGCTGCGATTGTTGTTTTTCTCGCGCGAAACGCGACTGTCCGGATCGTTGATGTCGCCGAAAACGATGGCTCGCGTCGGACAGGCATCCTCGCATGCCGCGGTGACGTCGCCGTCGGTGAGCACGCGGCCTTCGCGCTTCGCATCGATTTTCGCGCGCGTAATGCGCTGGGTGCAGTAGGTGCACTTCTCCATGACGCCGCGGAAGCGCACCGAAACGTCAGGATTCTGCGCCATGTGCATGACTTCCGGCAGATCCTTCGTGTAATTGTAGAAATTGAAACGGCGGACCTTGTACGGACAGTTGTTCGAACAGTACCGCGTGCCGATGCAGCGGTTGTAGGTCATGACGTTGAGTCCTTCCTCGTCATGCGACGTCGCCGCGACCGGACACACCTGTTCGCAGGGAGCCATCTCACAGTGATGACAGGCGACCGGCATCGCGCGCATGGCGGGATTCTCCTCGTCGCCGTGATAATACCGGTCAATGCGGATCCAGTGCATCTCGCGTCCGTTGAGCACCTGGTCTTTGCCGACGACGGGAATGTTGTTCTCGCTCTGGCAGGCGATGGTGCAGGCGCCGCAGCCGATGCAGGCGTTGAGGTCGATGCTCATGCCCCACTGGTACCCCTCGTCGTAGCGATGATCGTCCCAGGGATTCTTCAGCGGCAGCATGTGCACACGCTCCTCCGCGAAATGCGGATGCGCGGCAAATTCCTTCATTGTGCCTTCGCGGTAAATCATCGGAAGGCGCTCCTGCACTCCTTCGCGCGCCATGCGCTCGGTGTCGAGACCGTGATGATCCTGCACGCAGGCGAGATCGTGCCGGGCGAATGCCGGTCCCACACGCAGGCCGCGGTCAATGTAAGGAGCGGACGCGCTGCGGAGTCGATAGGCGTTGAAGCCCACGCCGGTGCCGACCCGTCCGGCAGCACGGCGTCCGTAGCCAAGCGTCACCGTCACCGTATTGTCGGCCTGCCCGGGAAGCACCCACACGGGCATCGGAGTTTCATGTCCTTCCGTGCTGAGACGCACCAGGTCGCCGTCTTTCAGCCCCAGCTCAGCCGCGGTGGCGGTGCTGATCAGCGCGGCGTTGTCCCAGGTCAGCTTGGTGACCGGATCGGGAAACTCCTGCAGCCAGGCATTGTTGGCGTAGCGGCCGTCATGCACGGCGGGAGAGAGGCGGAAGACAAGTTCCATGTTGTCGCGGGTCGGCATGACGCCGGCGAAGACGCTCTTGTCGATCGCGCCGGTGACGGCGGCGGTGTTCACAGGGGGCGTTTCGAGCTGCACGGCGGAGGGATAGATACCGTCATGCAGAATGCCCCGCCAGCTGCGGTCGTCCATACCGGGAATGAGATCCGTCCAGCTCCGCCGCACGATGTCGTAGCCTTTCTCCGCGGTGCCCGCGGTGAGCAGAAGCAGGAGTTCCACATCGCTGATGCCGTCCGCATACAGCGGTTCGATCATGGGCTGGATGACGCCGAGGCGTCCATGCAGGCTGCTGACATCACCCCAGGATTCGAGGTAGTGCCGCAGCGGCAGGTGCCAGCGGCAGGCGCGGCCGGTTTCGTCGTGATAGAGTCCGGCATGCACCGCGGTGCCGACGTTTTCAAGGAGTGAACGGAAATCCATGTCGGCGGGAGCATCGAATACTGGATTGCCCCCGAGCACGATCAGCGTGTCGACCTCGCCCGCTTTCATCTGTTCGGCGAGGACGGCGAATGTGGCGGGATCGGTTTCTGATGCATAGGGCTGTGACGCGTATTGCACGGTGCGTCCGGTGTTTCCGAGCGCCTCGTTCAGCAGTGCGACGAGGGCGTGCACGGCCGGCTGCTGTCCGCGTCCGGCGGCGATGACCGCCCGTCCGCGATGTATCAGCAGATCGTCAGCCACGGCGTCAACCCACGCGCGGTCGATACTGTCCGGGGCAGGCAGCGCCGCGACAACAGCGTCGGGCAGTGCCAGGCCTTTTTTCTGCAGTGCGCGTGCGAGCGCGGCAGTGAAGGCGGGGACCATGCCCGCGGGGAGGCGCAGGCGGTGGTCGGCAAGCGCGGAAGTCTGCGTCAGCGTCGGCTCGACGACGTACAGGCGGTTTGTGCCTGCGTCGGCCGATGTGATGCGACGGCGTTTGGCGAAGGCGCGTGCACTGGCGACGGCGTCGTATTCACTGCCGAACAGATCCGCGTCGAGGGCCAGCACGACATCGGCGCGGTTGAAATCATGGCGGGGACGCAGGGAACGGCCGAACGCGGTTGCACTTCCGGTGAGCACGTAGTCATCGTTGACGGGATCATAGACGGCCAATGTGGCGGCGGGAAACGCGGCACGGAATGTATTGAGCAGACGGTGCAGCGTCGGCGACGCGGATGGCTGGCAGAGCAGGGCGAGTCCGACTCCGCCGTTTTCCACGAAGCTCTTGTGCTTGCCGGTCCAGAACTCGGTGAATGCCGCAACGGTGGAGGGCTCGTCTCCCGTCATGGTCTGCTGCGAACGGTCGGGATCATACAGCCCGAGCACGGACGCGGATGCCCAGACGCCAATGGCCGAGCCGGTGACGGGATCGCGATCGTTGCCGGCGATTTTCACCGGACGTCCTTCGCGCGTATCGACGAGCAGGCTCGCATTGTCGGTGCCCATCGGCATGGACGTCGCGTAGCGCAGGATGTTGCCCGGTGTGATTTCCTCGGGCTTCGCCACGTAGGGAACGATCTCTTCTTCGGGACGTCGGCAGCTGGTCAGTCCCGCCAGCGCAATCGACGCGCCCATGAGCGTCAGGAAAGTGCGCCGCTTCATGGCAGCGGGAGGCGCAAGTGGTCCCTCGGGGAACTCGCGTTCGGTCATGCTGCGGTATTCGTCCGTGTCGGCCTTGTCGCGCAGACTCAGCCAGTAGTCTTTTCCGTGTTTCATTGCGGGTCTGTCGGCGGATGGTGACGGATTGTTCATCGATGGCATCCCGAGCAGGTTTCGGGGGGATTGATGTCGAGCGCTTCCCTGATGGCGGCGGCACGTTCGGCCTGGTCTTCCGGAGCGACCCAGCCCATGACGGTGACGTCCTCTACAGGACGCAGGTGCGGGTCCGGATTGCGATGACAGTCAAGGCACCAGGCCATGCTGAGTGGCTGGTCGAGATGCACGACTTCCATGTCGGCGATGTTGCCGTGGCAGCTTTCACAGCCGACGCCCACGCTGACATGCGCGCTGTGGTCGAAGTACGCGTAGTCGGGCACCTTGTTGATGCGCACCCAGCGCACGGGCTGGCCCGATTCCCAGCTCGCGCGGATCGGCGCCAGCTGCTCGCTCTCGGTTTTGATCATGGCGTGGCAGTTCATGCAGGTCTGCGTCGGGGGCACCATGGCCACCGGGGAGACTTCGACGCCGGTATGACAGTAGCGGCAGTCCATTCCCAGTTCCCCCACGTGAAACTTGTGGCTGTACGGAACCGGCTGAACAGGCTGATACCCCACGTCGGTATACCACGGCGACCAGTAGTACCAGATCCCCGCGATCACCAGGATCACGAGAATTCCACCGGAAAGTATGATTTTTCCGGGCAGTGTGTTGGTCCACTCTGGGAAAATTTGCGCCAAAGTTTATCCTCTTAGTCTGTATTACGAAGATTCATTTCTGCTGTTTGACCCTGGGCCAGCTGACACGGCGATGAGAGTGTCGGTATGCGGAGAAAGGGCATTTAAGAGAGTGCAGTCTTAATTGAAGACTAAATTATGGAATTGTCGTGGAATTTCAAACCCGTGGGGAAGGCCGCGATCGGCAGCGGCGGTTGCGTCCGGGTACGAGATTGGTATCTTACCATGCTGTCCCCGATTCGGGGGAAATATTCACGTTTCATCGAAGGAGACGATCGTGAGTGCACTTCCCGACATCGAAAGCGCATTGCAGGCATTTTCCCTCGTGTTCATGCTGCTCAACCCGTTTCTCCTCATTATCTATCTGCTTGAGCCGCTCGAGGAATTGGACAAGCGGGGATTCTCCTCCGCACTTCGGCGCGCGGGCGCTATCAGCGGTGTCGTCTTCGTCGTGTTCGCCGTGGTGGGGGATGCGGTGTTCAGCACGGTGCTCAACGCGCGTTTCGAATCATTCCAGGTGTTCGGAGGAATTATTTTCCTGGTGATCGGCGTGCGCTTTGTGTTCTACGGCAACAAGGCCCTGCTGCATCTTCGCGGAGCTCCCGAGCAGGTTGCGGGCGCCGTCGCGATGCCCATCATGATCGGTCCGGCCACGATCAGCGCGAGCATCATCGCCGGTCAGCAGCTCGGTGTGATCTGGGGACCGGTGATCGTTGTGCTCGCCGTCTTTGCTTCCGTGTTTGTCATGATTCTTCTCAAGGCACTGCACGACTTTGTGCGTCCGCGGAATGAGAAGCTCGTGGAACGGTATGTCGATATTGCGGGACGCGTCCTTGCGCTGGTGGTCGGCACGTTTTCCATTGAGATGATTATGCGCGGGGTGACCAACTGGCTGGGAATATCCTGAGACAGGGTCGGCAGGCACCGTTTTTCCATCTCATGCAAATCATATGAAAATCGCTTGTTTTTCATCTCCCGAAGTACGATTTTTCGCTTGACTTTTCTCCCCCAAGGTTCGGTAAGACGGTTCCGTTTGCTCTGACCTGCGTGTGGAGAGGGTCGGGCTGCAGAGCCTGGATGACGTGTTCTGTGCCTGTCCCCACAGGCGTACATGGTCTCAGGGCATTCGGCGGAAATCGTCTCGCGGTTGCGCGGCGTGTCAGACACAGGCTTCAGTGCCATTGGTCCACGGTCTGGCAAAGTTTTGTTACGCGATGGCACATCACTTTTCAAGGTTTTCTGTTATGAATCTCTATGTTGGCAATCTGTCCTATCAGATGACGGACGACGACCTTCGCACCGCCTTCGAGGCGTACGGCGAAGTCAGCAGCGCAAAAATTATCCGTGACCGGGAGACCGGACGCTCCAAGGGCTTCGGCTTCGTCGAGATGCCCACGGACAGCGAGGCGGAGGAAGCGATCCGTCAGTTGGACAATGCCGAGCTTGACGGCCGCAATGTCAAGGTCAACCAGGCCCGGCCGCGCTCCGAATCGCCGCGTCCGCGCTTCTGAACTGCTTCCAGCCCGCGTTATCCTATCCGACCGTGATGTCCCGTTGATACATGCCCTGCGGCGCCCTTGCGGCGCCGCTTTCATTTACCACAGGAGGAGCCAATGGAAGAACAGGACCTGCAGCACCGCCTTAATGAAATGCAGACCCATATCAAGACGATCGAGGAACGCGTCGTCTCGATGGAACGCCGGCAATCGATGCAGCCCGACCTCCCGCAGACTGCGCTGCTGAGCGGCAGCTTCCTGACGCGTGCGTTCGCCGTGCTCGGACACTACATCGTCGCGTCTCTGATCATCGTCATTCCCCTCTACATCCTCATCTTCATCGTCGCCATCGTCATCGGACTCTCATTCTCGCAGTTCTGAGCCGATCGCCGTAATGTTCCCATGGGGACGAATATCAGACTTGTCTTGTCCGAATTTCGCACGCATATTTCGCGCGTTGTCTGCCAGTATATCATTATGGGACTGTTTCGTCTGTCGCGGCGATAATCCCAAGCCTGCGTGAAGGAGTGTGTCATGGTCGGGAAACCTGTTCGTCTTTTCATTGCCATTGAACATCCTCTGGTGCGAAGGGGACTGATCACCTTCAGCCGGGATCATGAGGACATGCGTATCGTCGGCGAAGCGGCGGACGGGGAAACGGCTCTGCGAGCCGTCACCGCAACGAAGCCCGATATCGTCATCGTGCATGCTGATCTGCCGCTGCGCAGCGGTCATGATGTCGTGCGTGATCTTCGGAAACGGGAGCAGCGTCCCCGGACAATCATACTCGTCCCCCTCAACAATCGCGATTCGCTGCGGGCGGCCATGGCTGCGCCGGCAGACGCGTTTCTTCTGACGACGGATCTTCCGCAGCACATTGTGCGTACCGCGCGTATGCTCATGACCGGCCGGCAGTTTACCTGTCCGCTGCTCGCAGCATGCCGGGATGCCATTCTCGACGATGCCGTCCCCGATCGCGTGCGTGCCGCACTCGACGCAAAGGAACTGCAGCTCTTCTCGCAGCTGACCCGGCAGCGGAACGCCTCGCAGATTGCCCGTGCTCTGCGTATCCCCCCGGCCGATGTCGCCCACCTCCGCGTACAGATGTGTGAAAAACTCCACGCGGACGCGGACCAGCCTGGTGACGTCATCCATCCCCGCGACATGTTCATCCACGGTGATGACGAGGAATCCCCGCGCATGGCCTCATAGGGCGAGCGTTTTGATGCGCCGTCCCGCGCGTGCATGCCCGTGACGGAGACAGTATATTGCAGCCGGAGCGTCGCATCTGCAAGCGATGCTCGATTGAACCGCAGTGACATCCCGCGAGAACCGCATGTACGCCATGACCTCGATGACCGATCTGCCCGAACGCGTGCGGGAGACAGAGCGTCTGCTTGACGAACGGCGTGCGGATGCGAAGGCAGGGAAGGGAGCGTAGCCTATGCTATCTCGGCCGTCCGTTACACCTTCGCCCGCGTCGAAGTCACCAGCGACCAGTTCTGTGCGGCCTGGGACGCGGTCTGCGGCGACTGGCTTCCCGACAGCGGCTACGAGCCCTCCGACGGTCTCAGCTTCGAAATCTACCACAACGACCACCGTGAGCACCCCGAAGGGAAGAATATCGTGGATATCGTGATTCCGGTACGTCCCTTGGTCTGATACTGTCATGGAAAAGAAAAGCCCCGCTGTTACACGGGGCTTGACATCACTTCATGAGAACCATTTTCCTCGATATTGCGCGGTCGTTCCAAAGCAGGCGGTAGATGTACACTCCTGAGGGAAGGCCACTTCCATCGAACCGTGCCCGATAAGTCCCTGCAGGCTTCGGCTCGTTGATCAGCAACGCAACCTCGCGTCCCAGCAGGTCGTGCACACTGAGCCGAACATTCCCCAGAGAAGGAAGTTCGTAGGTGATTTCAGTCGTAGGATTGAAGGGATTGGGATAGTTATGAGCCAGTTGTAATGTTCGCGGAAGAGGGGCATCTTCGATATCTGTCACGCGATCAACCATCAGATCAATCGTCACAACTGAATCTCGGTGATCGTTACTTTTGATGATCAGCGTCCCTGTCCAGATGCCCGTGTCGACAGGTGCACACATAATCACAATTGAGTCAACATCACATGAGCTCAGACTGAGTGCAGTCGAGTCTTCGATACTGAAGGGCAATGGCACTGGTCCCTGTATCTGTATCGCGCTAATCTGAAGAAGACCCGTCCCAGAATTCGTTAGAATCAAAGAGAGCGATCGTGTGTTCCCAACATTCACTTCTCCGAAGTTAAGTGCAGTCTGCTGAAATGAGATTTCAGGTATTGTCGGGACAAGTTCGTTGCGGAATATGATCACATCTTTTGATCCTTGAGCGGCGACGACAATATCGAGATCTGTCTGGCCCATGATATCCCTGTCGCCATCCATGTCGGCTACGACGAAACTTCTCGCCTCGCTGACGCTGGCTTCAGGAACATCAACAAGCTGCCAGTTCTTTTCATGGTTGTACCAGACGAGACGGTTCTGGCTGGTGCTTGAGGCGATGATGTCAGGGAGCCCTCCATTGTTTATATCGGCAATAGATACGACCCTCGCGTCAACGAAGGTCGAATCAACCACGTGTTTCGGCCATGTCGAGGGATCTGGACCAGCGTTTTCGTAGTAGACAATGGAGTTGTCTTTTACTCCAGTCGCAGCGATATCCAGGTCACCATCTCCG
>Ga0207734_100079_pt1 | contig 112159 bp, 89 predicted proteins | sample TtanPargueraPR_5_FD_187744 | JGI IMG/M metagenome (GOLD analysis project Ga0207734, IMG submission 187744) | Aerobic enrichment media microbial communities from Bioluminiscent Bay, La Parguera, Puerto Rico - Tt and P1 (3) (SPAdes) | ecosystem: Environmental > Aquatic > Marine > Unclassified ... | reverse complement strand
GGGGGGGGGGGGGCGTAAATTCCTGATTCTATTGAGTATACCAGGTGAGCTGTATTTATTCACTTCCTGCCGAATCGTGAATATTATTCACAGCACGCATTCATTGCATCCGCTTTCCACACATATTATCGGCCATAAAACTCCGCATTTACCGATATACCACTTCCACCCCGTAGTGTGAATAATAGTCACGGAGACTGAATATTATTCACATCATGTTTGCTTTTTGTGTCCACTTCTCTGCTCAGTATTGACGTTCCTGTCATCGAACAGCGACTTTCGTCACCTGTATCAACTCTCCGCTTCGCAGCACCCCCATGTACACTCCCGCTGCCAGGTGCGGCAGTGCGATGCGCGTCGTGCGCAGCCGGGGACCTGATGACGGCAGATCGCGCGACAGGACGGTGCGGCCGAGCAGGTCGGCGAGCTCGAAGATCGCGGGTTCGCCATCGGGAGTACGCCACTCGAGCATGACGTCGGCGTCCTGCCGCAGGGGCTGCGGGTACAGCGCCAGGTGCATGCCCGCCGGCGCGGGCGTTCCGCCGAGCGCAGTCGCGATATCCCCCAGTTCATAATACATGGTGTCGGCGAAGGGGACGCGCGAGGTCCACCCGCGGTTGTCGCTCGCGGTGACGTACCATTGCAGCCACGAGGCATCCACGGGGATGTCGAGCCAGACATCCTCCAGCTGCCCGGGTGTTGCGCTGAATGCCGTCTCCTGGAACGGTTCCCCCGGCGCGGTGCGCCAGTGGATGGCGGCGGCGGACAGCTCCCAGTCCGGATCCCAGCGGTCGCCGCGGATCCTCGTGCGCAGCAGCACGCGATCGCCGGGCGGGAGTCCCCAGGCGGGCGTGTGATAGATGTGCGGCGCATGCGTCCAGGCGTAGTCGCCGAAGGGTTCGAGGTGGTCGTACCGGCGCTGCCAGGTGGTGTACATCATGCCGTGGAAATCCGGGACGCCGCGCGTCCACTCGCGCCAGCGCCGGATCTGCCGCTCGTCGTTGTCGTAATACGGCGCGGAGATCTGCCGGAAACCGCGCTGCGCGAAGAAGTCGAGACTGTTCTGCACGATCCCCTCGCGCCCGTTCCAGTTCACCATACCGATGTCGTTCGCGATCATATCCGCGCTGCCGCGGAGGTCGCCGTTGACGAGGTAATACGGTCCCTCCACGGCGTTGTGATGCGCGTCGAACATGTCCGACCACACCCACACCTCCGCGCCGGGATGATGCTTCTCGATGATGGCGGTGCATTTCCCGACGTTGTCGGCGAGGATTTCCGCCGGAGTGAGACCGCGCGCCCGGTCGCCGGCATCCCAGTTCATCGTCCTGATTTCGTCATGCTGCATGAAGTAGCGGTCCGCACCCAGCACGGAATCCAGCAGGGCGAATTCCCGGTCGAGGATGTCATACACTTCGGGATGCGACATCGTCGCCGCCACCTGTCCGTCATTGATCACCACCGCGTGATAGTAGGAAACCAGGATCGTGTCGCCGCCGTTCAGCATCCCGCCCTTCGCGGTGTGCAGCGTCGGCGGGGTGTGCCACTTCTCGTAATTCCCCGGCCAGCGGTGCATCCCCATGCGCGCGTCGCGCAGCGTGTCGAAATCCGCTCCCTCGGTGTAGACGATCGCCAGGCGGGGATGCGCCACGGTCAGCGGCGCGCCTTCGCGGCGGATGAGATTGACGAAGGCGCACTCCTCGAAGGCGAGGTCGTCCCACCAGATGCGGCCGGACTCCGCGCCCCACACGCCGCAGTACAGTCCGATCGTATCCGCCTCCAGCGTGTTGATGGTGTAATCGATTTTCATCCAGTCCGTCGTCGCGGGGATGTCGAAGTCGTTGTAGGCGAGGCTGTAGCCCGCGTTGCTCAGCACGAAGAGATTGATCGACGAGGCGGGACGCAGATCCTCGGTTTTCACCCAGGCGCTGACGTGATACTGCGTGAACGGCTGCACCGGCGTCCAGTACGAGACGCGGCCGTGTCCGTGCTCCGGCGAGTGCGCGGCAAAATTCTCCATGCGCACGCTCACCGCGCCGGAGCGCTTCACCTGCGTATCCGCGAAGCTGATCTTCCCCGGCTGGTCGATAAAGAGGAAGCCGGGGAAATTGTCGCCCGTGTGCTGTTCGAAGCCGCCGTTGGGAAGCGCCACGTCGACGCGCGGCACGACGCGCGCCGTGTCGGCAGCGATGACGAACTTCTGCTGCCGCACCGGGAGTCCCGAAGCGAGATCGGGATTGTGGAAGAGGATGCTGTTGGAATAGCCGAAGGGCATGACGCTGGGGATGATCTCCAGCCGGCGATCGCGCGCCCAGTCGCGCAGGGATGCCAGCGAATCGAGGTAGCGCCGCGGCAGGGTGGTGGGACGCGAGAACTTCGAATCCGCCAGGTGCACGCCGTTGAGCCGGTACGTGAGCGCCTCGCTCCAGAGCGCCTTCGCCGCGGTGACATTGTCTCCGACCAGTATGTTGGTGGGATAGTAGAACCAGCGGATCGGCAGCTCCGGTGCGTCCACGATGCGGCATCCCTCGAGTCCGAACCAGTTCTCGTCGGGATACAGCATCTGCGTGAGCGTATTGAGCGCGTAGGCGAGGCCCGCCTCGTCGGATGCGTTGATCAGCATGCGTGAGGGGAGCACGTCGATCGCGTAGCCCTCCGGTCCCGGGAACGCCGGCGTCACCACCAGCTCCTGGTCATCGATCGCCGCCAGCATCGCGTTGATCTCCTCCGAGCACACGCCGATGAAAATGCCCGGCTGCATCGAATCCGCCGGCGCGTACATGCGGATCTCCAGCGTATCCTTGCCTTTTGCGCGAAGGAACGCGTTCAGCTCCGCCGCCGTGCCGTGCATCGGACGCTCCGGCATCAGATAGATGGGATACGCGGGCGTGGGTTCGAACACCGCGCTCGTAAAGCGCGAATACGCCTGCCGGGGCTGGGGATGGATGAGGGAGAAATCCGTCTGCGCGGGAGAATGGAAAGATGACAAGATGAAAAAGATGGAAAGATATGCGAAGGATTTCATATCAGGCGGCTCAGCATATTTGACATTTTTACCCGGGTAAAAACCCCATTTTCGGCAATATTACCCGGGTAAAACCCCTATTTTACCCGGGTATAATTCCGCAATAGCACTCCTTCCAGGCAATCCGCGCGTACTCACGGCATCACCGGCGGTTTTATCAACCGAACACCCTCATCTGTATGGAAACCTATGAAATACATCCCCGGTGGGGATTGATGTGCGGGGCGTCGAGGACATGGACGCCTGCCGGAAGGAAACCCTCGTACAGCACGCGTATGCATCGGCCAGTGATGTCGCAAATGTCCGCGCGCACAGCGGCAAACAGCATGAACAGCAGTGGTTAGAACTACTTCTCTGTGAAATATTGATACTTGAAAATACAGAAATTGCGATGCAGGAAGATCCAGACCATATCTCCACTGTCAGGATGCACGAAAACAATCTTCAATCGAGCACGTTCCTGCCCATCATCCCTGATAAATGCGTTCGATTCTGATGCTGTTGTATCGTACTCAAACCCTCTATCCAGAAACTCGAGCAAAATGTCAGGGAAATATTCAATAGGAACTGATATCAATCCGAGCCTGATGGAATCCTCATCAGCGTTATTATCGAACGCCAATCCATAAAACCGCTGTTTCAAGAAGTATTCAGCTCCCTTGATAGAACTATCAGGACTTGCGATGGCAATGCTGTCAACCATGGCATCGAATTCATTCCAACTTCGCAGGCCTGTAAGCGGATGCTGCCAGAGCCACATTTCGGAATTGCGGTCGTACGCGAGCTCTGTGAATCCAGACCGTTCGAGGAAGTTGATTGATTCCCGGCTATCCGATACCGGGCTTTTAACAAAGTACTCGATTGCTGAAAGATAATCAGATACACTATTAGCTGATTCGTTCTGGGCACATCCGTAAGAGAGAACGATGATCAGCAATATCAGAGGGTTGATCAGTTTCATTTTCAGACTCTTCACAGGAATGTGTGTGAGGTGCCCTGGGCGGCCGCGCGGCCGGCGATCCCCGCCGCAAACAAAATGAATAGAAGTGCAAGGACAGGTGTTCGCAGCCTGGTCATGATATCGCCTCCTCCAACAGTACACGATGACGGCAGCCCGTGCGACGGATCACATCTCCGCCACCCCGGTTGTGGGATATGAACGGAGATTAATGACTTTTTATGACAAATTCCAGTGGGTGGGATGGAGTGCGCTCGGCCAACCCCACGCTCACGCGTGGGGCTACCGCATCTTGCCTTGTTTCGCAGGTATCGTCCCGATAAATTGTACGGTTTGATCACGCATGAACGGACGGTATGCAATTTCTCAATCCGCTGTACCTGATCGCGCTCGCCGCCGCGGCGATTCCCATCATCCTGCATCTGCTGAACCTGCGCAGAACGCGGGTGATCGAGTTCAGCACGCTGAGCTTTCTCAAGGAGCTGCAGAAAAGCCGCATCCGCAAACTGAAGCTCAAGCAGTGGCTGCTGCTCGCGCTGCGCACGCTGATCATCATCTTCGTGGTGCTCGCGTTTACGCGTCCCGCGCTGCGCACGGGCTTCGGCTTCCTGCCTGGCACCTCGGCGAAAACCTCGGCCGTGATCGTGCTGGACAATTCGTTCAGCATGCTGACGTCGGATGAACACGGACAGCTGCTCAAGCAGGCGCGGCAGAAGGCGACGGAGCTGGTGGACCTGATGGAGGCCGGCGACGAGGCGGCCCTGGTGCTGACGACCGCGCCGGATGAGAACGTCGATTTCACCGCCGCGCTCAACGCGCTGCGCGGCGAGATCGAAGACGTGCAGCCATCCTACGCGCACGGCGATTACCGGCAGGCGCTCACCGCGGCCGGCGCCCTGCTCGCGCAGAGCGACAATTTCAACAAGGAAGTCTATATCCTCACCGACCGGCAGCGCTCGCAGTACGTCTCGGATAACGACGCCCGGCAGCCGCTGTTCGGCGCCGGCGTGCGCGTGTTCGTCCTTCCCGTCGGCGACGGCGACCAGGGAAATACCGCCGTCGTGGAGGCCGAAACCCGCAACGCGATTTTCGAACGCGACAAGCCGGTCGACGTCGGCGCCACGGTGCGCAATCTCTCGTCGAACGCCCTCGGCGGATCCATCGTCTCGGTGTTCCTCGGCGGCGAACGCGTCGCGCAGCAGACCGTGGACGTGGAAGCCGGCGGCTTCGAACAGGTGAATTTCACCGTCGTGCCCAAACGCGCGGGATGGATAGACGGCTTCGTGGAGCTGGAAGACGACCGCCTGCCCGAAGACAACCGCCGCTATTTCGGATTCTACATCCCCGAACAGCTGAACGTGCTGCTCGGTCCGGCCGGCGGACGCGACGCCCGCCTGCTCTCCCTGGCGCTGAATCCCGCCGCCGCGGATCCGGACGTGCCGCAGAGCTTCCGCATTGACGCGGCGAACCGCGGCGCGCTGCTCTCGGCGAATCTCTCGCGCTACGACGTGGTCGTGCTCACCGGCGCCGAAGGACTCTCCGACGCGTTCATCCAGCGCCTCGCATCCTGGGTGCGCGACGGCGGACGCGTCATGCTCTTCCCCGACGCCGACGGCGATATCGACGCGTGGTCGACCGTCCTGCTCCCGCAGCTCGGCATCCCCGCTCCGGCGGGCACCACCGGCTCGCTCGCGGAGGGATCCTCCTTCGTCAGCTTCGGCGAGGTGGATTTCGATCATCCGCTGTTCGCCAACATTTTCGCGCTGACCGACATGCAGGACGAACCCGAGATCGAGTCCCCACGCCTGTATCACAGCGTGCGGTTGCGCGGCGACGAACGCGCGCGGCAGGTGATCTCCACGCGCGCGGGCGACGCTTTCCTGCTCGACGCGCGCGTCGATGACGGACGCGCGCTGGTCTTCGGCGTTTCACCCGATCTCGCCTGGTCGGATTTTCCGATGAAAGGGATTTTCGTCCCTCTCGTCAACCGCGGGATGTTCTACCTGGCGGCGCGGGACGACAACGCCCTCGCGCTGACCGTCGGGGAAAACACCGAAATCACCATCCCCAAGACTGTTCCCGGCGACGACCTCTTCGAGCTGCGCGGACCCGAGGGCACCGTGCAGCGCATCGTGCCCAAGACCCTTCCATCGGGACTCGTGTTCCCGGTGGAGTCGCCGTCCGCTCCCGGCGTGTACACGCTCGCCACCGGCGACCGCGTGCTGCGCAGCATCGCGGTGAACACCGATCCGGTGGAATCCGATCTCGCGCGCGCGGATACGGAGTTGCGCGAGCAGTTTTTCGCGCGCCTGGGCATCGCGAACATCGCCGAACTCGGCGCGGATGTGAACGTACAGCAGGCGGTGGCGCAGGTGCGCTACGGCGTGGAGCTGTGGAAGTACATGCTCGGGCTGGCGCTGCTCTGCGCGCTGCTGGAAATGCTCGTGGCGCGGGATGTGAAGCGCGAGGAGATTAATATTGAAGGATAAGTCTTGGGGGCGCGAAGGCACGAAGACGTGAAGACACGAAGAAATAATTTGAACAGCGAAGGAAGCGAAGGGACGAAGGATATTTCGAATATGACCGAAGAACGAGAAAACCATGTTCCCTACTCCGAGGAGCCGGTTGATGCCGGGGAGACGGAGGAGAAGCGCGAGTATGTGAAGCCATCGGAGCGGATGTTCGAGACGGAGAAGGATGTCGAGCGCGTGATCCTGATGGGCGTGTCGCGTCCCCCGTCGCAGATGCGCTACGAGACCGACGAGCATCTCGACGAGCTGGAGCTGCTGGCCGAGACGGCCGGCGCGGAGGTGGTGGAGAAGGTCTTCCAGAACCGCTCGGCCATCAAGGTGACGACGTTCATCGGCAAGGGCAAGGCGGAATACCTGGCCGAACGCTGCGAGGATCTCAACGTGCAGACGGTGATCTTCGACGACGACCTCTCGCCGGTGCAGCAGCGCAATCTCGAGCGCGCGCTCAACCGCAAGGTCATCGACCGCACCGCGCTCATCCTCGACATCTTCGCGATGCACGCGCGCACCAACACCGCGAAAACGCAGGTGGAGCTGGCGCAGCTCGAGTATCTGCTGCCGCGCCTGACCCGCATGTGGACGCATCTCTCGAAACAATACGGCGGCATCGGCACCAAGGGTCCGGGCGAAACCCAGATCGAAACCGACCGCCGCATCGTGCGCGACCGCATCGCGCATCTGAAATCGAAACTCGCGCGCATCGACCGGCAGCGCGAGACGCAGCGCAAGGGACGGCAGGACATCACGCGCGTCTCGCTGGTGGGATACACGAACGTGGGGAAATCCACGCTGCTGAACATGCTCACCGGCGCGGATGTGCTGGTGGAGAACAAGCTCTTCGCCACGCTCGACTCCACCGTGCGCTCGGTGGATGTCGAGGGACACGACGTGCTGTTCTCCGACACCGTCGGCTTCATCCGCAAGCTGCCCACGCGCCTGGTGGCCTCGTTCAAGAGCACGCTCGACGAGGTGGTGGAGTCCGATATCATCCTGCACGTGGTGGATGTGTCGCATCCGCATTTCAAGGAGCAGGTGGATGTCGTGCGCGACACGCTCCGCGAGCTGGGCGCGCAGGACAAGCCCACCATCATGGTATTCAACAAGATCGACCGGCTGGAAAACACGGGCAGCATGGCGGGATTGAAGGAAGAGTATCCCTACGCCGTCTTTATCTCCGCCGCGCGCGGGATGAATATCGGTCAGCTGCGTACCGCCGTGCTCATGCTGCTCGAGGAACAGCACCGGGAGAAGGAATACGAGATTCGTCCGCCGGACTTCGCGCTCAGCGCCGAATTCCACCGCCTTGGACGCATCATCGAGGAGAAGTACGAAGAAGATCACATCCGCATCCGCTGCGTGCTTCCTCCCGACGCCGAACAGCGCCTCCTCAAGCAGCATGCGGAGAAGCTGCGGGTTGTATGAACGCGGATTCCACCAATGATGCCTGCGCCCTGAAGGGGCTGAGACGTACCGCCCTTTCAGGGCGGTCCATCCAATCCACCCATTTCCTGCTCGTGCTCGTGCTCCTGCTCGTGCTCGCCAAAGGCGCCAGCGCGCAGGGCGTCATTTCCGGCACCGTCCAGGAGGCCGGCTCCGGCGAAGCGGTGATCGGGGCGAACGTCGTGCTGGACGGCACGGGCAAGGGCGCGGCGACGAACCGCTACGGCTACTTCGCCATTGCGGGACTCCAGCCCGCCACATACACGCTGCGCATCAGTGCTGTGGGATACCGCACTTACACAAAGGATATTCGCGTCGCGAATTCCGATGAAATCCGTCTCGACGTGGATCTCGAGGAGTCGGTGATCGAGCTGGGCGCGGTGTCCATCGAAGCCGACCGCGAAGAGTCCACCGCGCGCCGCGTCTCCGCGGTGGATCTTCCCGTCGAGCAGATCCTGCGCCTGCCGTCGCTCGGCGGGGAAGTGGACATCTTCCGCGCGCTGCAGCTGCTGCCGGGCGTGCAGGAAAGCTCGGAGATCTCCAGCGGCCTGTACATCCGCGGCGGGAGTCCCGATCAGAACCTCGTGCTTCTCGACCGCATGGTGCTGTACAATCCCTCGCACCTCGGCGGCTTCCTCTCCACGTTCAACGCCGACGCCATCAACAACGTCACGCTCATCAAGGGCGCCATGCCGGCCGAGTACGGCGGACGCCTCTCCTCGGTCGTCGACGTGACCATGCGCGAGGGCGGACGCGACCGTATCCGCGGGGCGGGCGGCATCAGCATGATCGATTCGCGGCTGACGATCGATGGTCCGATAAACGACGACGTCACCTTCATGATCTCAGGCCGCCGCGTGTACCTCGACTGGCTGGTGGACCTGATGTCCGACGAAGGCTCGCTCAATTACTACTTCTACGACCTCGTCGTCAAGACCAACATCCGTCTCGGCGAAAACGACCGGCTGTTCTTCTCCGGCTTCTTCGGCCGCGACGTGATGGGCGAGCCCTTCGACGACGACGACGAATTCAACATCTCGTGGGGCAACAGCGCCGGCAACCTGCGCTGGACGCACATCTTCGGCAGCAAGCTCTTCACCAGCGTCTCCGCCGTGGTGAGCGACTACCGCTTCAGCTCCGAGATCGAGGAATGGGACGAATCGCGCTTCAAGACCGTCTCCGGCATCCTCGACTACTCGCTGCGCGGCGAGGCGGAGTATTTTCATTCCGCGGAGCACACATTCAAGGCCGGACTCGAATCCACCATCCACACCTTCACCTCGGAGGCGTCATCCAACCAGGGCGAGTTCGAGGAGTTCGATCCGCATCTGCCCACGCATCGCGGCACCGAGCTGTCGCTGTTCCTGCAGGACGAGTGGACCGTGAATGAGCGCCTGCGCCTGCAGCTCGGCGGACGCGGGTTCTATTTCGACCGCGGCAACTACCTGCGCTTCGAGCCGCGGCTCGCGGGCTTTTACACGCTTGACAACGAGGTGACGCTCAAGGCCGCATTCATCGGCGCGAATCAGTTCCTGCATCTCGTCACGCGCAACGACATTTCTCTGCCGACGGACATGTGGTTTCCCTCCACCGCTTCGCTGCCGCCGTCCTACGCCCTGCAGTACGTGCTCGGCGCCAGCCGGGATTTCCATGACGGCATGTACAGCGTTTCGCTGGAGGGGTATTACAAGACCATGAACAACCTGCTGGAGTTCCGCGACAACGCGTACTTCTCGATTTTCGCGCCGCTGGAGCGCGAGCTGACCGGCGGCGACGGGCGCGGCTACGGCGTGGAGCTGTTCGTGCAGAAGCGCAAGGGCAGCTTCACCGGCTGGCTGGGATACACGCTCGCCTGGACCGACCGCATCTTCCCGGAGCTGAACGGCGGCAAGCGTTTTCCGCCGCGGTACGACCGGCGGCATGACATTTCGCTCGTGCTCAACTACCGTCTCAGCGACCGCTGGGAGTTCACCGGCGTCTGGGTGTACGGCACGGGACAGGCGTTTACATTTCCCGTAGCGCAGTATCAGCTCGACGTGAACGATCCGGTGAAATTCCTCTACAGCGACCGCAACGGCTACCGGCTTCCGTCGTATCACCGCCTGGATCTGAACTTCAGCTACGCGTTCAACTGGTTCGGGTGGGACTGGAAGGCCAGCATCAACCTGTACAACACGTACAATCACATGAATCCCTTCGCCCAGTACCTCGACTCCGACTGGAACTGGGATCCTATCACCGGCCAGGAGACGCGCACGCTCAAGCTCAAGCAGATCACGCTCTTTCCGCTGCTCCCGACCTTCGGGCTCAGCTTCACGTTCTGAGATATGAAGAAAGCACTACTATATATACCGCTGCTCATCCTGCTCGCCTCGTGTGAAAACGAGGTGGATGGTCCCGCCTGGCCCGATCACGATCCGAAGCTCGTCGTCACCGCGAACATCCGCATCGAGGGGGATTCCGTGCAGGTCTTCTGCCGCGTCTCCCGCACGATGGCGCTCGAGGAGGAGTTCCGCATCGACCGCGCCATGGTCAACGACGCGGTCGTCGAGATCCACCACGACGGTGAGATCCACACCATCCCCTACCGCACGGGCTATTATCCCTACGATTTCGATGTGAATTATGCGGGATTCCTGCCCCGAAGCAGCTCCGGCCGTTACGAGCTGGTCGTGCGCAAGGATGCCATGACCGCGCGCTCGGTGCTGGAAGTGCCGGAGCTTCCGTTGACATTTGATCAATTCAAAGTACAGTGGTACGATCCGTCCAATCGGGAAAGCAATGTATACTACCGGCTCTCCACACCACAGAACAGGATCCGCTACGACTTGATCGTGGAAGGTTATTACAGTGGTCCCGGTGGGGGTTGGTACGTGATTCCCTTTGGAGGGAGACCCCTTATTGAGGCAAGCTATGCCGCCTACACTGAGGGGACGTTCAGACTAGGGTATTCTCATCCGGAGCAGGAGCGCATGCGCTATATTCTGACTGCCATCAGTCCGCAATACACCGCATTCCAGGACTCCCGCTGGTGGTCGGGCTATTCCGGCTCCCCGTTCGAGCCCGAGGAGCAGAATCCCCCCTTCAACGTCGGCGGCGACGGCATCGGCTTTTTCTGGTGGGAGCTGGTCGGCGAGCCGGTGGAGTTCTCCTACTGATGGTTGGATTCGGAGAATGGCGGGAAATTCCGTAATTATGCTGTGATCCTCCACAAGCCGCATTCGTGATATGGCATTCGATCCGGACAAACCTTACAACGATCTGCCGACGCTGCCGCCGGTACGGGATGTCGAATCCGCCAGGGTCCTGAAAGCGGCGCTGCGTGCGGGCAGGGCACTCGCCGAGCTGAAGGGGATCGGTGCGACGATCCCGAATCAGTCCATCCTCATCGATTCGCTCATCCTGCAGGAAGCCCGGGCCAGTTCGGAAATCGAAAACATCATCACGACCAACGACGCGCTCTTCCGCGCCTTCTCGTCGGAAATCTCCGCGACCGATCCCGCAACAAAGGAGGTCCTGCGCTATCGTCACGCCCTCTGGCACGGGTTCAACGAACTGATGGAGCACGGACTGCTCACCACGAACCTCTTTGTCAACGTCTGCCAGGTATTGCGCGATACCACGGACGGCATCCGCCGCACTCCCGGCACCAAACTCGGGAATCCTGCGACGGGACAGACCGTGTACACTCCCCCTGAAGGCGAAGAGGTCATCCGCGAAAAGCTGAAGAATCTTGAGGATTTCATTCATGAGGACGGAAGCCTTGATCCGCTCGTGAAGCTTCCGCTGATTCACTACCAGTTCGAGGCCATTCATCCATTCTCCGATGGCAACGGCCGGACAGGACGCATCATCAACATCCTCTACCTTGTGCAGCAGAACCTGCTGGATCTGCCCGTGCTCTATCTCAGCAAGGCGATCATCGAGCATAAATCGGACTACTATCGACTCCTGAGAGCTGTCACGGAGCTGAATGAATGGGAAGCATGGATATTGTACTTTCTGGATGCCGTAGAAAATACTGCCACACATACTCGTGACCGTATGCAGGCAATCCGTGAACTCCTCAATGAGACACTCGAAAAAGCACGGAAACAATTACCAAGCCGAGTGTATTCCAAAGAACTCATAGAACTCCTTTTCAGGCAGCCTTATGTGAAAGGGCAGTTCCTCGTCGATTCAGGGATCGCCAAGCGAAAAACCGCTGCGGAGTATCTGAAAGAGCTCGAAAAAATTGGGATTCTCAGTCTGCAGAAGGTCGGACGGGAGTCTCTCTATCTGAATGTCGGTCTCCATAATCTTTTGAGCAGTTGATACGTCCACGTCATGGACATATTGATAAAACGTGTCCAATTTTCCGCATAATATGGACACTTTCTTGCACTCTGTCCATGTTGTACACTTATCTCGATCAAACACATCCATGACCCAGGAACGTCCCGAACCCCGTCCCGGCACGCTGTTTGTCGTTGCCACGCCCATCGGCAACATGGACGACATCACGCTGCGCGCGCTGCGCATCCTGCGCGACGTCGACCTGATCGCCGCGGAAGACACGCGCACGACGCGCAACCTGCTGCGGCATCACGGCATCGAGACGGACTGCATCAGCTACTTCGCGCGCAACGAGCGGCAGCGCATCCCGATGCTGCTGGAGCACCTGCGCGCGGAGCGCACGCTCGCGGTTGTCTCCGACGCCGGCACTCCGGGCGTCTCCGATCCCGCCGCGCTGCTGATCGCGGCCGTGATCGAGGAGGGGATGGAAGTCATTCCCGTCCCCGGCGCCTCGGCCGCGCTGGCGGCGCTCACGGCCAGCGGACTGCAGATGGACCGCTTCCACTTCGAGGGTTTCCTTCCCATCAAGAAACGCCGTCAGACCCGCATCGCCGAACTCGCCGGTGAAACGCGGACGGTCATTCTCTATGAATCCGTGCACCGCCTACTCAAGACCCTTCGCGAACTGCATGAGGCAATGGGCGAGCGACGCGTCTCCGTCTCCCGCGAAATCACGAAAAAGTTCGAGGAGACGGTGCGGGGTTCGTTCGACGAGGTGATCGCGCATTTCGAGGCGAAGCCGCCGAAGGGGGAGTTCGTGATCGTCGTGGAGGGCGGGGAGGTCGGAGGCCGGGACCTATCGAGGGACTGTGCACAGGAATAAACGAAAGGCTCCCCATGCGCGCATATATCCTTTTAAAGCTGTCTGTCCTTCTCCTCACCGCCTGCGGCGGGACGCCCGATCTCTCCGAACGCATCACCGGCCGCTGGGAGATGGAACAGGTCCTCCGCAACGGCAATGACGTCACCGCCGAGCACGATCCGGATGATGACCGCTTTATCGTCATCATTGCCGACGGCACCTTCAGGAGCGGCGGCCATTTCGGCGAGAACACCGGCAGATGGAGCATCGATACGGATACCGGGGAGCTGTTCATCGACAGCGACGCCGGCGAAAATGACGACAGCTACTGGTTCATCTCCTTCGACGACGATGTCATGACCTGGACCGGCGCGCGCGGCTTCGGAAGGGAATTCATGCTGAAGCATCGGCGCAGTCAATGAATATCCTCTTCGTGCAAACAAACACGGTCGGACAGCTCATGCCGCTGCCGATCGGCGCCGCGATGGCCGCGAAGCATCTGGAGCGCAGCGGACACCGCGTGCGCTTCCTCGACCTGATGGGAGAACGTGATCCCATTGCGACCGCCCGCCGCGTCACCGCGGAATTTCGGCCGGATCTCGCCTGTTTCTCCATCCGCAACCGCGACAATCAGTCGCTGATGAAATACCACGATCCCCTGCCGGGAATACGTGATGTTGTGAATGCCGTTCGGGAGGTGGCTGACAGGTCCCTCGATACGTCCGCCTCCGCTCCGCTCCGGCGGACTACCCGGGATGACGATCGATTCGACCCTCACACTCCTCACGCTCCCCACGTCCCCATCCTCCTCGGCGGCACCGCGTTCACGACGTTTCCGCATCGCATGATGGACTACTTCGGCGCCGACTACGGCATCGCCGGGGATGCGCTGGCACCGGTGTCGCGTTTTGTCGCCTCGCTGGAGAACGGCGCGCCGGATTTCGACACGCCCGGACTGGTGTACCACGACGAGGACGGCCGCATCATCGCGAATCCGTTCCAACTCGAGGGATACCACGAGATCGACACGGACTACCACGATTTCATCGACGCGAAGCGTTACCGCAAAACGTACTGGGACGCCGCGATCATCACGCGCAGCGGCTGTCCGGAAAACTGCGAGTACTGCGACACGTTCCGGACCTTCGGCCGCGAGTTCATTCTCCGCGACCCCGATGCGATCACCGAGGAAATGCTCATGCTCAAACGCGCGCGCGGTGCGCGCTCGGTGTGGCTGGTGGATGCAGGATTCAACCGTCCCCTCGATCACGCGAAACAGGTGCTCGAGGCGATCATCCGGCGCGGCGCGCAGATGCAGCTGTACAGCGTCTTCGATCCCTGGGAGTCCGATGCGGAGTTTCTCAGTCTGTACCGTCAGGCGGGCGGACTCATGTTCATGATGTCCGCCGAAAGCCTGTCCGACCCGGTTCTCGAGACCCTGCAGAAGAAATGCCGGTTCGGGGATATCGAGCGCGAGGCACGCGCCATCCGCGCGGCGGGACTCGATTTCATGCTCATGCCCGCGCTCGGGAGTCCGGGAGAGACGCGCGACACCGTGGAGGAAAGCCTCCGCCGTGCGCCCGGACTGAAGGCGGTAATGACGGATTTCGGCATCGGTTGGCGGATACAGCCCGACACGCCCATGCGCGCGCGTGCGGTGCGTGAGGGAATGATCAACGAAGAAGACGACTGCTGGGACGCACATTTCTACCTCTCACCCGAAACGCCGCTCAACTGGCTGCGCGCGCGCCTGCGCCGCTATCGCCGATCACATGCGCACCTCGGCCTCCGCATGCTGCCGTTTGTATGGCGGGCAATGACACGGCGTCCTGCTGCATGAAATGAAACTTCTGCATCTTCTATCCGTTATTTCTGGAAGAACCGACATCGGCACGTCCTACAGTAATGACATAGAACAATGAACAGACTTCTCCCTCCCACGTACTTCATGATCGCGCTTGTGCTCACGGCGCTGGCGCATTTCCTCTTCCGCACCGGTGATTTCCTCACATTCCCGTGGACGCTCACCGGCATCGTACCGATCGCGATCGGCAGCTGGCTCAATCTCGTGGCGGACCAGGTATTCAAAAAACGGCAGACCACCGTCAAACCCTTCGAGGAATCAAGCACCCTCGTCACCGACAGTGTTTTCCGCCTGACGCGCAATCCGATGTATCTCGGCATGATCCTCATCCTTCTCGGCGAAGCGCTGCTGCTGGGTTCCGCCCCGCCCTTCCTCGTCGTCCTCATCACAGCGGTATTCTTCGACCGCGCGTACATCAAGCCGGAAGAACATATCCTTGCGGCGACCTTCGGCGAGGAATTCGACGCCTATCGCAGCCGTGTGCGCCGCTGGGTCTGAACATGAATTGAAACTGAATTCCGTATCTTTCCGGTCGGCATCGTATCACGACTCCACTGAATGGAAATGGCCGCCGTCCTTATTACCCTCGCGCTCGCGTTCTATTCACTCGGCGTCTGGGCCGAACGGTTCGCCCGCTACCTCCGCGGCTGGCACGTGGCCGCGTTCTTGACCGGCTTTGCATTCGATGTTTCCGGCACGTACGCCATGCACCTGATGGCGACGGGACCGTTCGACATCACCGAGCCGCATACGCTCACCGGACAGATCGCGCTCTGGCTGATGCTCGGGCATGCGATCTGGGCCACCGCGGCCGTCCGCCGTGGATCGGAACGCATGCGCACAATCTTCCATCGCTACAGCCTGTTCGTCTGGCTGGTCTGGCTCGTGCCCTATTTCGGCGGCATGTACCTCGGGATGACACAGTAACATTAAAGAGAAAGGATCCCCATGCAGCACGACGCACTGCGCGCCCACATCATCGACCTGCTCGACTGGCACGATGCCCACGCCACCTTCGACGACGCTGTGCGCGATATGCCCACAGAACTGCAGGGCGCACTTGCCGACGGCGTCCCCCATTCCCCGTGGATGCTGCTCGAGCATCTGCGCATCGCCCAGCGAGACATCCTCGAGTTCTGCTGCGAGGGAGAATACACGCTTCCTTCCTGGCCCGACGACTACTGGCCCGCGGATCCCGCGCCCCCGAACGCGGAGGCGTGGGATGAACGTGTGCGCCGCTTCCGTGAGGATCTCGCTACACTGCGCGACATCGCCGAACACACGCCCGATCTCTTCGCGGTCGTGCCGCACGGCGAAAACGAAAAACAGACCTACCTGCGCGAGCTGCTGCTCGCCGCCGACCACAATGCCTATCATGTCGGACAGCTGGTCATCCTGCGGCGCACGCTCGGCGCATGGTATTCGTGAAACGGAACACCGGCACCCGCAACAATCGAATGAAACATCCGTTGAAGTAACCATCCAACTGCGGGTATCCTCTGCCAGGAACTGCCGCACTTCCCCAACATTCCCTGACAAGAATCCATCATGAACGACAGATCGACAATTCCCTTCACGATTTTCTTCCCCGTCGGCACAGCACTGCTCGTGATCGGTATCAACACGACTCCTGTCCTTATCGCATTTGGCGGCTTTTTTCTCCTCGTCGCGATTCTCTCACTGACAAAACTCCGTGAAGGAAAAAAACGCAGTTCAGGCGACGATCGCGACAGCACACCCTGAATCCTGCTGCCCGCGGCACTTGCGTTTGAGAAGGCTCGTACCCATTTTTCCCCTGATCATCCGATACACACACTGACCGGAGGCTCCCCTGCCTGAGAAACTTCGCATCGGAATCGTCGGCGGTTCACTCGCCGGCTGCGCGGCCGCCATCCTGCTGCTGCGCGAAGGACACACGGTCACCGTATACGAACGTCTGACCGGGAACCTCGAGGGACGCGGCGGCGGTATCGGCACCACGTCGACCGTGCTCGGCGCGTTGATGCGCAATGACGTGATCGACGAGGACTTCCCACACTGCTCGGCAAGCACCATGCCTTTCGTGGGCAAAAGCGGGGAACATGAGCCACTGGGACGCATCCCATGGTCCATGCCGCTCGACCTGCAGACCTTCCACTGGAGTCATCTCTGGAAAACGCTGCGTGCCCGCGTGCCCGATGATGTCTATCACGCGGGGCAGGCCATTACCGGGGCCGATGTGCTCGACGAACGCACCGTCGGCGTACGCACGGCCGACGGCGACGACGCCGAGTTCGACCTCCTCATCTTCGCCGACGGCGCACAGTCCCTCGGCCGCCGCCTTTTATTCCCCGACGTGCAGCTGCTGTACCGTGGCTATGCCCTCTGGCGCGGACTCCTCCCGGAATCATCCATCGACGACACCGCTCCGATCGAGTCCACGGTTCCGCGCATCTCGCACCGTCATCAGCCCGGCGATACCGTCATGTACTTCATTCCCGGCCGCGACGGATCCATCGAACCCGGCAGCCGCCTGTGCAACTGGGCGTCGTACGTCCCTCTGCGCGAGGAGAGCATCCCCCGTTTCATGACCGACAGCAGCGGCCGCCAGCGCGAAGGCATGATTCCCCCAGGATCGATGCGCCTCGACGAGGAACAGCGGCTCAAGCAGCTGGCGCTTGACAATCTCCCGCAGTGGTACGCGAATGTCATCGCGCGCACGGAAAATACCTACGCGCATCTGATTTACACTGTCGACGTTCCGTCCTACTACAAGGGACGCATGTGCCTGATCGGTGACGCGGGCGCGGTCATCCAGCCCTTCACCGGCTCGGGCATTTTCAAGGGATATAACAACGTGCGCAGCCTCATTGACGCGCTGCAGGACCAGGGGAGCGTGGACCGCGCCCTCCGCCAGTGGGATGCGATGCAGGTCGTGATCGGCCGGCGCCTCCTGGCACTCGGCGAGCAAATGGAACAGGCATTCATCTGGAATCCCATCGACCTGTCGACCGCCGACGAAAAAGCGACCCGGGAATGGTGGCAGTCGTCCGTCCGCTTCCCGGAAGATTTCAATTTGCAGCGGCGCTGACATCAGGCGCAGAATCCTGCATCCCGGCTGCAGTGATCCCGGCCGGGATGTGCTGTGCAGAACAGCTGATCAGAAACGGAGAAACAATTATCCGATTCATCCGTATTGACTGGCAACTCCCCGATTCATTGTCTATGCGCAGGAGATACGCATGAACATTCGAACTCGTACCGGAATCCGGTTAGCCGCGGTTCTCTGCATCCTCTGTTTCGCACTGTCAGCACATGCCCAGGATGAGCCCCGAATCGGCCTCCTGCAATTCACCGCGCACATCAGTGCGCAGAATGATTGGGACGAAGCCGTCCTGGAACAATTGCGTGATCGCATTCGAGAAGAACTCGTCTCTCACGGTATCTCTGTCATTCCTCCCGACGAAATACCGGATGAACTGTCTCCGATGATGACATACGATGCGGAGGACTTACCGGAAACGACCTGGAAATTTTGAATCGCGTGCACGGCCATACGAAATTTGTCCTCGGAACAGTGGAAAACCACAAAACCGGCGAGACCTCGCTGTCACTCGCGTGGATCATTCCGGAAAGCGGACGTGTCATGAAATCCGCTGCCATTACACTCGATGCCGGTGAAGGCCTGAATGACAACATCATGCAGAAATTCGTGCAGCGTGCATCCGATGTGATTCGCGCTGGTGCTTACTGATTCACTGACCGGTCAACGTTCGCTCACCGGCGCAGAGTGACACGCCATGACAGGACAATCGACACGCATGTTTCACCTTCGCACTGCATTCCGGAGCGGCTGCGCGGCACTGCTGTTCTGCATGTTCCTGCCGCCGGTCCTCTCCGCGCAAAACAGCATGAACACACGCATCATCATCGATTTCTCGAACACCGCGTCCTGGGAACCCTGGATGCCCGTCAACGACGTCGTCATGGGCGGAGTCTCGTCCAGTGAAATCTCCGCCACAGACAGCGGCACTGCCGTGTTCCGCGGTACGGTGTCGCTGGAAAACAACGGGGGATTCGCGTCCGTGCGCTCGGGGCCGGCGGAGTTCGACATGGAAGGTTACGACGGCATCCGCTTGCGTGTGCGCGGTGACGGCAGTGACTACCGCCTGCGGCTGCGCACGACCGACAGCTTCGACGGTGTCGCATACCAGCAGACCTTTGGTACGACCGCGGGCGAATGGATCACCGTCGACATCCCCTTCGCGGATTTCACGGCATCGTTCCGCGGACGCCGCGTCCCTGACGCCCCGGTGCTGAATCCCGCAAACATCCGGCAGATCGGTTTTCTCATCGCCGACAGGCAGACGGGACCCTTCGCGCTCGAGATCGCTGAGATCCGCGCGTATGTCGGCAGCGATTGACATTCCTTCCGCTTTTCGCGAAACTGTTCTCCATGCTGATTTCACTCATTGCCGCAAACGGGTCTGATACCGGCAGCGTCGCGCTGCTGATCACGTACGTGCTGCTCGCACTTGTCGTTTCGTTCCTCTGCTCCATCGCGGAAGCGGTGCTGTTGAGCATCACACCATCCTTCATCGCCGGACTGCGGGATAAAACACCGAAGAAGGCCGAGTTGCTTGTGCGCCTCAAGCAGGAAAATGTCGACCGTTCACTCGCGGCCATTCTGACGCTCAATACCATCGCGCACACCGTCGGCGCCATCGGCGCGGGCGCACAGGCCGTCGCGGTGTTCGGCAGCGCCTGGTTCGGCCTGTTCTCGGCTGTCATGACGCTGATGATTCTCTTTCTCTCGGAGATCATCCCGAAAACGCTCGGTGCGGTGCACTGGCGCACGCTGGCCGGACCGATCGCACTGTTCGTGCGCGGCATGATCATCGCACTCTATCCCCTTATCATCATCACTGAAAAACTTACACGCCTGATTTCCCGGAACAAGCAGATGAAACTCTTCAGCCGGGATGAATTCATCGCCATGGCAGGCATTGGCGAACGCACCGGTGAAATCAACACGCGGGAGTCGCGCATCATCAGCAACCTGTTCAAATTCTCCGTCATCAAGGCGCGTGACATCATGACACCGCGCACGGTCATCTTCGGCATGCGGCAGGATGTCACCGTCAGTGAGGCACTTGATGCGGCTCCCGAAATCCCCTTCTCCCGAATTCCCGTCCATGATTCCGACCTCGACAGCATCACCGGCATCGTGCTCAAGGACGACATGCTGCTCGCCAAGGCGCAGGATCGCGGGGATGTTCCGCTCTCTTCACTCAAGCGTCCCCTGCACAGCATCCTTCCCGAGACGCCGCTGACCGAACTGCTGGAATTCCTTCTCGATCATCGGCAGCATATCGCGCTTGTGGTCGACGAATACGGCGGTACGATGGGCATCGTTACACTCGAGGATGTCGTCGAAACGCTGCTCGGAATGGAAGTGGTCGATGAGATGGACGAGGTCGTCGACATGCAGGCGCTCGCACGCGCGCAATGGAAGCGGCGCGCCCGCGGTCTTGGTATTGATCCCGACAAGAAGTGACTTCCTCCCGCGCCATCAATCCTCGTAATAAATCCGGTATACCGCGCCGCCCTTGTCGTCGGAGACGAGAAGGGAGCCGTTGGGATTCATGCGCATGATGGTGCCAAAACGCTCGTCCTCGCTCTCGCAGATGTTGCGCGGCACGCCGACCGGGATGTACAGCTTTCCGTCGGGACCGAAGGCAATGAATTTCCATCCGTGGTGCTCGCCGGTGGGCACAGCGCCCGCCGGGAACACGCACGACATGAGCATGACCGCCGCGGCGGTCAGCAGCAATGGGATGAAGCGGCGCTTTCCGCGCCTGCGGCCAGAACCGTATCCGCTGGTTCCGGTAAACAGATCGGCGGTGTTCATGAGATCTCATCGCGATGGTGAACGTACGCTTTCATTGTAGGAATTTGCGGACGGGAAGCTAAAGGCCGGGCGCCGGGGCTATCATGGCAGAACATCGAACGAATCGCTATATTGTGGTCGATTTCACGTCCAATATTTCACGAGGAGGATTCATGCAGCTACGTTCAAACGTGCAACGCACCCTGTTTCTGCATGTCTGCATCGCCGCCGGCGTCCTGTTGATCGCAGGAACGGCCTGGGGACAGGCAGGCAAGCAGCTCGTCATCAATCATTTCGTGTCGGATCCGCAGGTCATCGAGGGACATCTCGTCGTCAGTGATGTCGAGGGTCGCGGCGGCACGATCAACGTTGCCGTGTACGATGAGTCGGGTGCCCTCTATGGGAAATCCGAAGAGAGCATACCACCGGGCGGGAAACTGAACATCAACGCCGAAAAATATGTGCAGGGCCGCAAGATGGTCGGCACCATGCGCATCACGGCCACGACGACAGTCGTCGGCCAGTACTGGCAGTTCTACAGGGATCCCGCGCTCGGCTGGAAAAACATCGCCGTACCGGCCGCTGTCGGACCCGGCGCCACGAAGCTCATCTGTCAGCATTTCGTCGCGGATCCACAGATCGAAAGCTACATCGTCGTGGCCGACGCTGAAGGCACCGGTCCTACCGTGTATGTCGAATGCTACAACGACCAGGGAGAACTGGCGGGACAGAAAAAAATCAACATCCCGAAATACGGCAAGTTCTCCATCAAGCCGCTTGATCTCGTCGGCGGAAAGAAAATGACTGGTGTCGCCTACATTCAGACCGAGGGCGGCAAGATCACCGGTGAATACTGGCAGGTTTCCGACGCTGAGCAGTACCAGGTCGCGCATGCCATGCAGGGAAGCGCTCCCGTCGCGGAGGAGATCAAGAAGGATCCCATGATCCGCGTGCAGGTGCAGTTCGATTTCGACAGCGACAAGATACAGAAGCGCTCGTATGCGGATCTGATGGAAGTCGCCAAGGCCATGAAAAGCGGCGGCAACCGCGACGCGCGCTATGAGGTCGGCGGACACACAGACAACGTCGGCGACGAGGCGTACAACATGAAGCTTTCCGAACGCCGCGCACAGTCGGTCAAGCAGTTCCTCGTCGACAGCGGCATCGATGCGAGCCGTCTGCTCGTCGTGGGCTACGGACCGAAAAATCCGCTGGTGCCCAACGAAACACCGGCACAGCGCGCCATCAACCGCCGCGTCGAATTCAAGAAGCTCTGATCATGGCACCCCGCAACGAACGCAAAGGAGAAACAATGCAATACATCAGGCATATGCTCATTGCCGCTTTCCTGCTGCTGCTCGCCGGACAGGTGTCGGCACAGGGCGCGGAAAAGTACATCATCAATCATTTCGTCAATGATCCCAGCGTCATCGAGGCGCATCTCGTCATCACAGACGTACAGGGCAAAGGCCCCATCGTACGCATGAAATTTTACGACAACGACGGCAAGCTCATCGGCGAGGGCAAGGAGCTGCTGCAGCCCTACGGCAAGCTCAACCTCAACCCGGGCAAGTACGTCAGCGGCGTCGCCAACGGCACCATCCACATCGAAGCCGAGGGCGGCAACATCGTCGCCGAATACTGGCAGTTTTACAAAGACCGTGCGGAGACCTGGAAAAACACCACCACGGTCGGACAGGAAGCCAGGGGCTACAGCAAACTGGTCTGTCCGCATTTCGTCAGCGACCCCGATGTGGAAGTCTACATCGTCCTCGCCAACACCGACGGCAAGGATGCCGTGGCCTCCATCACCTTCCACAACGACAGCGGAAACGAGGTCGGCAAGGCGCGCGAACTGGTGCGCGGAAACGGCAAGACCGTCATCCAACCCTACAAGATCATCGGCAGCAAGGCCAACGGTGTAGCATTCATCAGTGTCGAAGGCGGTAAAATCACCGCGGATTACTGGCAGGCGGAAAAAGCCAAGAAGTATCAGATCGCCACCCCCATAGCAGGGATCTGAGTCCCGGCTGCACCGGAAATCAACCTTTTGACGACCTCCCGCGTCCCGGCGCGGGAGGTTTTTTTGTATTTTCCGCAGATGGATCTGACACTGAGCACGACCGATCTTCTGCGTCTTTCCGTTCTCGCGGGCGCTATTCTGCTGCTGCTGGGACTGAGTGAAATCCTTCGCCGGCGCTTTCGTCTTCCCGACGAATTCACACGCAAATTCGTGCATGTGGCAATCGGTGTTGTCATTTTCTTCGCGCCGCCATTCTTTCCCAACGCGGGAGCAGTCGCGCTCATCGCAGCGGTATTTGTCGCGCTCAACGCAGCCGCCTACGCCGCCGGTGTGCTCAAAGCCGTGCATCATACCACCCGCCCGTCGTTCGGCACGGTGTACTATCCCCTCGCTCTGCTGCTGATCGCCCTGCCGTTCTGGAATGCATGGCCCGACATCGTCGTCGCCGCGATCATGGTTATGGCCGTCGGCGACGCCGCTGCAGGCATAACCGGCGAGAGCATCCGCAACCCGCACCTGTATCACGTCACCGGCGATCCGAAATCCCTCGAAGGATCGACGGCGATGCTGCTCGGCAGTCTCGCCGCCATCCTGCTGACACTTATCGTCTACGGGGATATCGGACTGCAGGCGGCGCAGCTTTTCATGCGGTATCCATTCGCCACCGCCGCAGCCATCCTTGCCATCGCGTTGTTCGCCACCGGCTGGGAGGCGGCGTCTTCGCGGGGAAGCGACAACATCACCGTCCCGGTCATGACCGCTATCGCGCTGCATGTGGGATTCGCGTCCGGCGCGTCCGCGGACATGCTGCGTTTTGCCCTCGGAGCGGGACTCGGCATCGTTATCGCGGGAGTCGCGTACGCGCTGCGCATGCTCAAGTCGTCGGGAGCCGTCGCGACCTTCCTGCTCGCGACAGTGGTGTATGGCATCGGCGGCTGGCAGTGGACCCTGCCGATCTTCACGTTTTTCCTGCTGTCCAGCCTGCTGTCGCGCTGGAGGAAATCGCGCAAGCAGGTATTCGATACCGTGTTCGAAAAAAGCGGCACGCGGGATGCGGGACAGGTAGCCGCGAACGGCGCCATCGTCGGTGTCCTTGCGATCGCCTGGCATTTTTCCGGTCCCGATGCGCTGTACCTGCTTTCGCTCATCGCGGTCGCCGTCGTGACCGCGGACACCTGGGGAACGGAAATCGGTGTGCTTGCGCGGCAGACCCCGCGCAGCGTCATCAGCGGGAAGCGCGTTCCCGCCGGGACCTCGGGCGGCATCACTCTGGCCGGAACGGCCGGCGGAGCGCTCGGAGCACTTGTCGTCACCCTCAGCGCCCTGCCGTTCATCGCACTCAGCGGAGTGGCCTTCGCTGGCATCGTGCTGCTCGGAGTGGCTGGAAGCCTCATCGACAGCATCCTCGGTGCCACGGTGCAGGCGCAGTACCGCTGCCGTGTATGCGGAAAGGCGACCGAGAAACGCCTGCACTGCGCCATGCCCGCCGAACGCGTGCGCGGCGCGCAGCGCATCACCAATGATACGGTGAACTGCGTCTCCACGCTGATCACCGTGCTGATCGCAGCGGCGGTGCTGCTGTAGGCATTCATCCTCTTTCCCCTTTCGCGCGAACGTCCTGCTGCGTATGTTGTCCATCCGGCGAATACAATCGAAGATCATGAACGAGAGCCTTCACAATCTCCCCCGCAGCGCACGGTTCGGGCAGACCCACGCCGAACGGAGCATACTGCATACTGCCTACTGCCTATTGCGTACTGCGTCCTGTTTACTGCGTACTGCTATCCCCACGCTTACGCGCGGTGCTATTCTGCTCCTGCTCGTTCTCAGTGCTTGCGAACGCGAACGCATCGTGGATCCAGGCCCCGACACCACGCCGCCGCTTCCGCCGGCAGGTGTGCTGGTCGAGGGTGCGCGGGACGGCTACATCTTCATTGGATGGCTTCGCAACAGTGAACGAGACCTGCGCGGCTACATCGTGTACCGGGCCGAGGAAGATGCCGACGGACCGTACGCTGCCATCGACACCATCACACAGAATTTCATCATTGACCAGCAGCGCAGCTACGACACGACGTACCATTATTTTATCACCGCCGTTGACGAAGCCGGAAACGAAAGCATCGCCATCGATACGGTTTCCGCGGAGTCACCGAATCTCAGCGATCCCGATGAGACGCGCAACATCGCGGCGAATGGGTTCAATGACGGTCGTCGCCGCCTGCTTCGCCTTTCCTGGGTTTCCGTCGAGGAGGCGGATCTCGCCGGCTACCGCGTGTACCGATCCGACACTCCCTTCGATGACCCCTCGGCTGCGCGTGAGATAGCCACCACGGATGCCGCCTTTGTCGAAGACAGCACTGACGTGCAGCCGGGCAGGCGGTATTATTTCGCTGTCGTAACCATTGACCGCGGCGGACGCGAGAGTGAACTCTCGCCGCTCGCATCCGACCTGATCGCGACCCGTCCCGTACCCGTCGCACCGGCTGACAACGGCCAGGCGCCACCGTATCCACAGCTGTCATGGCTTTCCGTGCCCGAGGCATCACGGTACCTTGTCAGCATTGCACTCTCTGAAACGACCGGAGAAGTCTGGAGCGGATACGTTTCCGCCGGCACTGATGACACCGTGCGCGTGCGCTATTCGGAATCCCCGCTCACACCGGGTGTCACCTATTACTGGCGCGTCTCCAGCGTCACTGCAGCGAACGGCAAACCAAACGGTATCTCCGACGTCCGGCGATTCATCGTCGAGAACTGATCGGCGTTTCCCTGTTCTCCTTTCGATCCCGTATATTTTACTTTCTGCGCTACGGAAGCACCGCTGTCCCATCATCCGGAAAATCCGTGCTCCCGACGTATCCCCGCTCACACATCGCATTCTTCCCGCGACTGTGCACACTGCTGTGCACATCTGCAATGCTGTTCGCATCCGCGCTGCTGTTCTGTGGAACTGCATCCGCACAGCAAATGCCCGCTGACAGCGTTGACGCGGATACGGAAGCGGCCATCCCCCCGGATGAACAACGGGATGCCGGACCAGGCCAGCTGTCCGCCGGTTTTGAACGAAACGTCAATACCTTTTTGTGGGATCTCGGCGGCACATTCCGGCTTGAAGAAAATGGCTGGCGCATCGATGCCGACGAACGGTTCCTTCGCACACTGATCCGAACCGACCGCAATACCATCAAGGATGAGCAGAGTTTCCGCCTCAATACGGCACGCACGCTGACGCGTGGATTTGCCGTCACCGCATCATTCTCATCGTTTATTTTTTCCGACAACCGCGCGCTCGGACTCAACGACCTCTCCACCAACAAAGCGCTTGCAGGTGTGCAATGGGATGCCCTGCCGGTACTTGAGATTCAGCCCATGGCGGGCGTGAGCTTCGACAATCAGCAGGGAATCCTCGACCGGGGATTCATGTACAGCGGACGCGCACGACTGCACGATCTTCTTATCGGACGCACGGCCGCTCAGGCGGAGCTCTATTCCTCGGTGGAGTTCATCGACCCGCGTTTCCAGGCGGAACATCGCGGCAGCGCAGATCTGCTCGCCACCGTGGGAGACAACAGCATCAACCACACACAGCTCCTCATCCGGCAGGTGCGCCGGGAATTCTACCTTCCATTCGATTCACTTTTCGAAGCGCGTACGGGTGTGACAAACCAGATCGAATCGCGGGAAGAGCGTATCGTGACACTGTCGAACACGCTGAACTACCGCATTATGCGATCGCTTGAACTGCAGGCCGCCGTGGATCTCACGCAGCGTGACATCGCACGCGCCCGGCAGCGTCATGACCCCGGAAACGACAATCCTTTTTTCGATACCGATATCAGCGAGTTCCATCTCAATGGCAACATGCAGCTGCGCTATGAAAACAGCCGTGGAACACGGGGCATGGTGCGCCTTGAACTCAACGAGCGCGACGAGAGTCACGCGATCAATCCCTTCGAGGGAGCCAGTCCCGTCAGCATCGCAAGGCAGGAGATGCTTGAGACACAAAAGAACAACAGCATCCAGCAGACCCAGCTCGCGTTCGACATCTCCCAGGCGCTCGGCAGCAGAGACACGCTTTCGCTGAGCGCTTCGACGGTGAAGATGCAGTATGATACGCCGAGCGAGGAGAACTACGACGACCGCGACGAACTCTGGGTGCTCGCCGGACTTCGGTGGATGCATCGTTTCAGCCCGCAGTTCCAGGCAGGCGTCAGTGCGGATCTCAACATGCGGCATACGGTATTCATTTTCGCGGAACGGAGTGCAAACAATACATGGAACCGCGTCCTTCGGCTGCGTCCGATGACCGAGATTCGCGTCGGACACGGGTTCGTCAGCCGCAACACGGCGGAGGTTGTGGCAAACTATACCGTTTATGATTTCGAGACTGCGACACTTGCGCAGCGCAGCTTTTCTCTGCGGCAGCTCACACTCAGCGATTCCACGACGATGCATCTCGGCGGTGATTTCTGGACGGAAATCAACCTGCATCTTCGCTTCTACGAGCGGGGGGAACTGCGCTGGAGCGCATTCACCGTTCGTCCGGTTCAGTATTTCGATGAACGCACGCTGTCGATATCCATGCTGCGCGTCGGTGAGGCCGTCCGCGCCTCTGTTGGCTTCCGACTGTTCGAGCAGCGGCGATACGCTTATGAAGGACGCGAAAAGGCGCGCAGCGGACTGCTCCGCAGCTATGGTCCGACAGGAAGTCTGCGTCTTCGATACTCGCAAGCGACCGACATCATCGCGGAAGGCTGGTATCAGCTGACCTCCGAAAACGACGGTCCGCAGCGAAGCACGCCGAATCTATCTCTGCGTGTGGTTTGGAATCTGTGAGGCAGATTTTCTACTTTTATGTTCTAACAGTCCGCCGACCGAGGAGAACCCCACTCTGAGCGAACCCGTCTTGAAAAAATCCGTCAGCTTTTCCAGTGTTCGATCGAATATCAGGCTGGTCGAGTCCTTTATCCTCGAGATCAACGATGCACTCGATCTCGAGTCGTCGATTCTCGACCGCATCATGATATCGATCACTGAAGTCGTCAACAACGGCATCATTCACGGAAATCAGTCCGATCCCGCAAAGCAGGTGCATCTCAGCTGCACGTGTTACGAAGACCGCATCGATTTTGTCATCCGCGACGAGGGAACGGGATTCAGCCCCGATGATATCCCCGACCCCCTGGATGATGAAAACCTCCTCAAGGAAGGGGGGCGCGGAGTACTGATCGTGCGGTCGATGATGGACAGCGTCCGGTTCCAACCCTCCGCGGACGGAATGGAAGTCCATCTCTCCATCAGCAGAACGGAAAGCTGAGCGCCTATCTCACCATCCAACAGAGGAACGTCGATGTCGAACCGCCAGTACATTCCCGGCGACGAAACCCGCCTGATGACCATCCAGCGCTACATCGCGCAGGAGGAGCGTCTGCACCCGGAAGCGACCGGAGAATTTTCCACGCTGCTGCGAAATCTCGCGCTCGCAGTGAAAATCGTCTCGCGCGAGGTGCGGCGGGCCGGATTGGTGGATATCCTCGGCCGCGCAGCCACGACGAATACCAGCGGCGACGAGGTCAAGAAGCTCGACGTGTTCGCCAACCGCATGATCATCAATGCGCTCGAGACCGGCGGACAGCTCTGCGTGATGGCATCCGAAGAAAATGAGTCGGTCATCCCCATCCCGGAAGAATTTCCCTGCGGCAAGTACGCCATGCTTTTCGATCCGCTTGACGGCTCTTCCAACATCGAAGCCAACGTCACGATCGGAACGGTGTTCTCCATTTTCCGCCGTGTGAGCGACGGCTGCCGTGGAACGGAACAGGACGTCGTGCAGTCCGGCGTCAAACAGGTCGCTGCCGGCTATATCATGTACGGATCGAGCACCATCATGGTGTTCACCACCGGCAATGGTGTGCAGGGATTCACGCTCGATCCCACCATCGGTTCCTTCCTGCTCTCGCACGGCAACATGAAAATCCCCGCCCATGGAAATATCTACAGCGTCAACGAGGGCAACAGGGAAATGTGGGATGAGGGCTTTCGCCGTTACATTGCGTGGCTTCAGCAGGAGGACACTGAAAGCGGACGTCCCTACAAGGCACGATATGTCGGATCGATGGTTGCGGACATCCACCGGACGCTTCTCTACGGCGGCATCTTCGCCTATCCCGGTGACAGGAATAATCCGCAGGGAAAACTGCGCCTGATGTACGAGGCGAATCCCATGGCCTTTCTCGTCGAGCAGGCAGGCGGGCGCGCGAGCGATGGTTCAAAACGCATTCTCGAAATCGAACCGACCGATGTGCATCAGCGCGTCCCCGTGTTCATGGGGTCCGCACATGACGTGACCACGGCGGAAGAATTCATGGCGGGAAAACGCTGACAGCAGGGTGACAGCCATGCGGAAAACGCTGCGCATACTGCTGACGGCCGTGCTTCTCCTCGGTCCCGCAAGCCTCTTCGGTCAGCGGTCGGCCGGTGATCGCGCCAATATCGATCCCATGTTCCTGGTCGACATGCCGGTCGCAGGTATCCTGCCCGCCACGTCCGGTGCGGTGGAGACCTATTTCTATCCCGACGGGGGCGTAATCGCCACATTCACCTACGGACTCTTCACAAACCTCAATGTCGGTGCTTCCTTCGGAGGAACGAACATCATCGGAAGCGGGGGCATCACGTGGAACAACCTTCCCGGGATACACGCGCGCTACCGCGTGATGGAGGAAGGAATGCGCTCTCCGGCCATCGTCATCGGATTTGATTCACAGGGTCGAGACGGATGGCTGACCGGACTCCGGCAGTATGTCATGAAATCACCCGGCCTATTCGTCACCGTTGGGAAAAACTATCAGTTCTATGGGACCGTCAGCTTTCACGGGGGCATGAATTACACGCTGGAACGGCATGACGACGACATGGATCCAAACGTGTATGTCGGACTGGAAAAATCAATCGGTCCGATCGTGTCATACCTCGCTGAATACAACTTCGCCTTCGACAATGATCGTGACCAGCGCGGCTTCTGGAACGGATCGATGGGGATGGGCATCCGTGTTTCGACGAATATCGGTTTCAATGCCGACATCCTGTTCAAAAATCTGCTGACATCGGGCTTCGCGCACGACAGGATTATCCGGTCGATTCGCATTCAGTACGTACGATATCTGTGACACCGTCGTGATGGCGGGTTGAATCTTCAGGTGGTTCTTCCGCTGCTCCCGCGTCACGCTATTCCTCCCTGTGTGCTTTTTCACACAGGTACTGTCCTCTGCAGTGGTCACTTTGCTTGTCCTTTCATCTTTCCGCTCAAAGATATAGCTTGATTAGGGCCGATTCGGCGATTTTTTTCGGGTGAATCGGGAATATTACGGCATGATATTTGTTGATATAACAGTAGAACGCTACGATAACCGATGAGGTGTGTCATGAAACGTACAACGACTCTTCTGCTTGCGATGGCTTCTGTCGTGGTGCTGCTCGGAACGTCGGGCTGCTACACGCAGATTGCCGTTCGTGATGAGTATCCGCGCTATGAGGAATACGATTACTACCCTGAGTATTCCGAGACCTACGAAGACAGTGTCGGAAACGTCGTCACCAACAACTACTATTACGATACCTTTCCCCGCAGCAGTATCTACTTCGACTTTTACTACCCCTACCGCTGGGGATCGATGTGGTCAGCGCACTATGATCCCTGGTACAGCTGGTACAGTCCTCCCTACTACGGCTATTACTACAGCTACTGGGATCCTTTCCATTTCGGACCGTCCTGGTACTGGCATCGTCCGCTGTATTACGGGGGCTGGGCTTCCCATGGCTGGGGATACGGCGGCTGGTACAGTCCGTATTACTACGACAGCGGTACCCGTCTTGTGACACGCAGCCGTACGTCGGCCGTGCGCACCTCCGGCATTTCACGAACGACGCTCGACAGCCGAACCCGCAGCACCATTTCCCGCACCGGTGTCTCACGTACGACGACGGGATCTTCTGCGGTCGGTTCGACGACAGGACGCACGCGCTCGACCTACGATCGCACACGTGAATCCGTGAACAGCAGCCGTTCGCGCAGCGCCACATCGCGCAGCGCAACCACGCGCAGTTCCACATCGCGCAGCCGCTCCTCCGGATATGAGTCCGTGCGCTCGCGCAGTTCGGAAAGCCGCAGTTCGGGTACAAGCACACGGTCCTCGAGCGGACGCTCGAGCAGCTCCGAACGCTCATACCGGGCACCTTCACGCTCGCGCAGCTCCGGCTCCTCGAACAGAAGTTACACTCCTTCGTCGCGCAGCAGCCGCAGTTCGGGCTCCAGCAGAAGCTACACACCGTCCTCGCGCAGCAGCCGCAGTTCGGGAAGCAGCCGCAGCTACTCACCGCCGTCGAGGAGTTCCGGTTCAAGCAGCGGGTCCCGCTCCTCCGGCAGCTCAGGCTCGTCGGGCGGCAGCCGCAGCCGTTCACGCTAACAGCGAACACAGCAATACGATCGGGATACAACGAAACGATTTGATCCGTACCGGACACACCTCATCGGTATGGTCTATCAGGAGGTCATCATGAAACGCGCGATATATATCTCTCTGGTTTTCATCTTCGCCGCCGCCGGAATGCAGGCGCAGACCATTCAGGACGCCCTGCGCCTCTCGCGTCCGGCGACGCTGTTCAGTCCGCGCAGCGCAGGCATGGGAAATGCCTTTGTCGGACTTGCCAATGACGCATCAGCGCTGTACTTCAATCCCGCCGGACTCGGGCAGCTCCGCCAGAAAGAATTCAGCATCGGTCTCTCCAACATCGGCTTCGACAACGACGCCACCATGTTCGATGTCACCACCAGCGGCAGCGAAGGCGCCACGACGCTCACCAACCTCAATCTCGCCCTGCCATTCCCCGTCGTGCGCGGAAGTTTCGTGCTGTCGGCGGGCTATAACCGCCTTCTTGACTTCAACGGCGCGATGGATGTCGATGTATACAACCCGCAGAGTTCCATTCAGGCCTCTTTGTTCAACGATGATCCCGAGCTGGATTTCGCCTGGAATCTCGGTCTCGAAGACACACTCGTGCTGAGTTACCTGGATGCCGGCGATCCCGGCTGGTTCGCCATCCCTGTCGCGAATCGCGTCCAGCAGACCATCGACGTCACCGAAGAAGGAGGCCTCAACCAGTGGTCCTTCGGCGGAAGCATGGAAATCGCCCGCAACATGATGGTCGGTCTTTCGCTGAACGTGCTCACCGGGTCCTACCTCTACCAGCGCACCTTCATCGAGGCGGATATCAACGACGTCTGGCAGGGTGAAATTGTCGGAATTCCCGCTGTGGAGGACGGACCGTACATCACGCGCACGGATTTCCAGGAGCTTGAACTCATGGAAGAAATCGAACAGGACATCTCCGGATGGAACATGAAATTCGGTTTCCTGTACAACTACCGCGACAAGGCGCGCTTCGGCATAGCGATCCAGACCGCCAGCTACATAACGATCAACGAGGATTACTACAAGTCCGGCAACAGCTATTTTGCCGATGCGACCGTCGGATACGATCTCGTTTTCGAGAACCACAATTACGAAATCAGCACGGCGCCGATATACAGTTTCGGTGCGTCGTGGTCGCCGGTGGAGTTCGCCACGGTGAGCGCGGATTTCGAGCTGGTGGATTTCTCGAATATCGAATTCGAGGACAGCAACGACTGGGATCCCATCCTGATCAGTGACCGGAACAGGGAAATCCGAAATACCTTCCGCGGGGCCAACAACTTCCGCATCGGTGCGGAGTTCAACATCCCCGAAACCGGACTGTTCCTGCGCGGCGGTTTCGGGTATCGCTATTCTCCGTATGAGGTGGACGAGAACACCACCGACTTCGACGTCAAGACAATCAGCGGCGGTATCGGATATCAGTTCGAACATAATTTCGCCCTGCAGGCGGCGTATTCCATATCGAACTACCGCGCCATCGTTGACAATTACTTCGATCCGGACGCGGCCGCTCCGCTGAGCGCATTTCAGGCCGATCAGGACATCAGCGTTTCACGGCTCATGCTCGGCCTTTCCTACCGTTTCTGATTTGGAAACGGTTCGCACACACCTCAACACGACGCGCGGTCACATCGGTGGCCGCGTTTTTTTTACACCAGCTTCCGGCATAGCACCAGCGGCGCATAACGGCAGCGGCGCATAACGGCAGCGGCGCATAACGGCAGCGGCGCATAACGGCAGCGGCGCATAACGGCAGCGGCGCATAACGGCAGCGGCGGCAATGCATCAGCTGATCGGCTCCCCGTCGCAGGCCGCGTGTCGCACTCCCCACCGCCCCTCCGCCACCGAAAAAGACGAATTCAGGGGTATCCCCCTGTCCATTGCGTCATATAGGCAACTCCCCTATATTTGTTAGCTTGTATACCTATTCTTTGAATTCGTGGAGTAGATTGACATGGGTATGATGACAAAAATGCGCGAGAGAGCGCACGTCTTCATCATCGCGTTCGCCGTCATCTTCGTTGCCTTCTGGGTGGTCAGCGATGTCGACATCGGATCGATCATGCAGGGTTCGGCTAATGAAATCGGAAATGTCGGCGGCAATGCCATTTCATATCAGGAGTTCCAGGCTGTCGTCGAGCAGGTTGCCGAACAGCGCCGTCAGGAGAATGAAGGCAAGGAACTGACAGAGAACGATTACATGCAGATCCGTGAACAGGTCTGGAATGATTTCGTCACGCAGTCCATCATCGAAAAGGCCATCGAGGAATTCGACATCCAGGTGACCGACGAGGAAATACGCGATTGGATCTGGGATGTAAACAATCCACCCCAGCAGTTGGCGCAGTATTTCATGGATTCCACCGGCCGATTCAACGCTGAAACATACCAGCAGTTCCTTCGCAATCCCGGTCCCGAAAACGAGGAAGCGCTCATCGCCATTGAGCAGCAGCTCCGTTCCGAACTTCTGCGTTCGAAACTGACGAACATTCTCAGCTCCTCCGTCATCGTTTCCGAACAGCAGGTCAAGGACGAATTCCTCAAGACCAATCTCGATTTCAACGTGAGCTACGTACTCTTCGATCCCCGCGTTTTTGCGGCCACCGACACGGCTGCTCCGACGGAAGAAGAATTCAGGGAATACTACGAAGAGAACAAGGAACAGTTCAAGATCGATGAGATGCGGAAGCTCAAGTATGTGCTCTTCGAGGAAACCCCGTCCAAGGGCGACACTAACGCGATCGTGAACGAACTGCGCACGCTGAAGGAAATCGCGGACGGCGGCGGTGACTTTCTTGAGCTCGTCGACGCCAATTCCGAGGAACCATATGATTCCACTGCCTGGGTCACGCGCGACCAGGTTCCGGATGCCGTCTCCGACAGCGTATTTCCCGCACCGGTCGGTTCCATTGTGGGTCCCGTGCCCAATGAGACCGGACTCTCATTGTACAGGGTGATGGACGCGCGCGAAGGAGAGAACACTCTGTATAAGGCGTCACATATCCTGCTTCGCACAGACGGCGGACAGGACGACGCGGCACAGAAGGCAAAAGCGGAGGAAGTACTTGCCAAGGCGCGCGCCGGTGAGGATTTCGATCGCCTCGCGGCGCAGTACTCCGAGGAACCCGGTGCTGCGGAACGCGGCGGCTCACTTCCCTGGTTCGGGGAGGGACGAATGGTTGAGGAATTCCAGAATGCGGTCATGGGTGCGCGTCCCGGGCAGATCCTCGGCCCGGTGAAAACGCAGTTCGGCTACCATGTGATCAAGATGGAAGGAACGACGCGCCGCGAAGTGAAACTTGCCGAGTTGCGGATGTCCATCCGCGCCGGATCCCGCACACGCGACGATATTTTCGAGCGCGCGCGCAATTTCGGGTACTTCGCCACTGAAAACGGCTTCGAGCAGGAAGCACAGCAGAGCGAACTGCAGATCCAGGAAACACCGGATTTTGCGAAGCAGACCGGTTCGTATATCCCCAACATCGGAACAAATCCCGCACTGATGAAATTTGCCTTTGAGAACGGTGTGGGTGAGATCAGTGACGTGCATCGTGCCGCGGGCGGCTATGTCGTTGCCATGATTTCTGATGAGCGCGATGCCGGATACCGCACGCTCGACGAAGTTCGAGATCAGATCAAGCCGCAGGTGATCTTTGAGCGCCAGATGAAAAAGACAATGGAAAAGGCAAATTCCATTGTCTCGGCAGGAAAGACACTCGAACAGATCGCCAGTGCCGATCCCAATCTCAACGTGGAGAGTCCTCCGCCTTTCAAACTCCAGAACGGTGTGCCGAATGTCGGCCGCGACCAGAATTTCATCGGCCGCTTGCTCGCACTCGATGTGGGTAAACGCACGGAACCGTTCCGCGGAATGCGCGGCGTCTATGTCGCGCGCCTGAACGCCAAATCCGATTTTGACGAAACGGCCTTCAAGGTGAAAAAAGAGGAAATCCGCAAGCAGCAGCTCTCCAGACTGCAGAATGAATTCGTGCAGTCCTGGCTTGAGGAAAAGCGGGACGAAATTGACGTCGTTGATAATCGGGACAGATTTTTCCGTTGATATGACACGCGCAGACGTGAAAAGCCCCCGGGTGAAATCCGCTGGAACAGCGCTTCTCCGGGGGCTTTTCCTTTTCCTGCTCACGCTGCCCCTGCACGCGCAGACAGGCGACCACTCGATTGCCCTCTCCGTCGGATATCTCGACGCATCCCAGATTTTCCTCTACCCGCAGTCTTCGGATCCCGTGCTACGTGATGAAACCGCCGACATCGGTAGCAGTTTCTGCTATGCCGGCGGATATCGCTTCAATCTGTATCCTTCCATCGCGGTACAGCTGCACGCGGAGTATGTTTCTGGCCGCAGCAGCCGCAGCGATCAGGTCGGAACTGTCGAGAAAAATGGTTTCGACGTGTGGCTTCTGGAAGCGGATGCCGTATTCACTCTTCCCTTCAGCACCCGGCGCTTTCAGATGTATGTCGGCGGGGGCGGGGGCATGTATCTCGGACGCCGCATACACTCGATCGCCGGCGTGTCCGCGGAAACCGTTTCATCAACACCCGCTGTCGGGATCCACGTGCTCGTCGGCGCGGAATATATGCTTACCGAGCATCTCGCAGTGCGAGCCGACATCATTTTCCGCGATCCGCAGATTTCCGTGGAAAACCGTTTCCCTCAGGAACGCGTTCTGTCCAACGGAGTCGAATATCCCCTCCGCGATGAACCCTTCCGTTCCCATATCAATCTCAACGGAAACGTCTACTCACTCGGATGGGCCTGGTATTTCTGATTTCTCGCGCACACGCGCTGTTCGGCGTTCGTCCCTGAGCCTGCACTGATCCTTTCCTCCCATCGTGACTCTTCCTTCCCCTGAATTACATCTTCTCCGGCGCTGAGATTCCGATGACGGAAAATCCATTGGCAAGCACCTGCCGTGTTGCATGACACAGTGAGAGACGTGCGGCGCTGAGTTCGCGGTTTTCCGTCACTACCCGGCAGTCGTGATAAAACTTGTGAAACGCAGTGGCGAGGTTGTGCAGGTACGTACAGAGATGCTGCGTTTCATAGGTGCGCGCACTGAGCGAAATGATCTCCGGGAACTGCTGGAGTTCCTTGATAAGTGCGATTTCCGATTCATGCGTCAGCAGCGACAGCTTTTCGGTGTCGCCGGTCGCGGGCATCCCTTCGCTCTCCGCGAAGCGCAGAATGCTGGCGATACGCGCGTGCGCATACTGCAGGTAATAGACGGGATTGCTCTCACTCTGTTCCTGCGCGAGTTTGATGTCGAACTCGAGATGCGAACTCGCCCCGCGCATGATGAAGAAGTACCGCACGGCATCCACGCCGACATCCTCGATCAGGTCATCGAGCGAATAGACGTTTCCTGAACGCTTGCTCATTTTGACGACCTCCCCGTCGCTGACGAAACTCACCATCTGATGTATGATGACATCAACGTGATCGGTCGAAAGATCCATCGCGCGCACGGCCGCCAGCACATCGGGAATGGTAGCGATGTGATCGGCACCGAAGATATCGATGATTCTGTCGTCGCCACGGAGAATTTTTTCCCGGTGATACGCGATGTCCGGAAGACGATATGTGGGCTCACCACTGCTCTTAATGATGACGCGATCCTTGTCCGCGCCGAATGCCGTTGTTTTCAGCCAGACGGCGCCGTCCTTGTCATACACGAGTTCCTTCTCGCGCAGGGCGTTCAGTACGTCGTCGATCTTTCCGTCTCTGTACAGACTGTCTTCGTTGAAGAACACGTCGTGATGAACGGCAAGCCGATCCAGTGTGCGACGGATGGTCGCGAAGCACCACTGCTCACCGGTAGAACGAAAGAAGTCGAGATCGGCATCCATCATGGAGTCGCCATGCTCCTCGGATATGGCCTCGGCAATCTCGGAAATGTACTCGCCGGCATAATGGATATTTTCCTCTCTGATTTCCTCACCGTGACGTGCACGGTAACGTTCGCGTACCGTGATGGCGAGGTTCTGCATCTGGTTGCCGGCATTGTTGAAGTAGTATTCCCGCGTCACCTTCCATCCCGTGCGCTCCAGCAGCGAACATACCGTTTCTCCTATGCAGACCTGCCGTCCGTGACCGGCGTGCAGAGGACCGGTGGGATTGGCGCTGACCCATTCTACATTGACGGACTTCCCGCGATGCTCGTCTGTCGATCCATATGTATGCCCCCTTGTGAGAATCTCCGACAGGACCTCATAGAGATATGTATCAGCAAAGCGGAAATTTATGAATCCCGGGCCGGCAATCTCGACAGCTGCAATTCTCTTCGTATCAAGTTGCAGTCCATCGACGATATCCTGCGCGATCTGCCGCGGATTCTTTTTCAGTATACGTGCCAGTGTCATGGCGACGTTCGTGGCGAGATCGCCATGTTCGGCAATATTCGGTTTTTCGAAGACGATCTGCTCGTCCGTCACAGACACACCCATCGATTTCAGAGTAGTCCGGAGCTGTTCTTTCAGATATTGTTTCATACGGATTTCAGGTGGGATGAATACACTCGAAAATGCCCGGCACACTTAATCCGAGATGCGGGTCTGCGGCGCGTCTCCCCAGAGGCGCTCGATCTCATAGTACCTTCGTACCTTAGGAAGAAAGATGTGAACAACGACATCGACGAAGTCAAGCAGGGCCCATTGCAGCGAATCGAAACCTTCCTTTCGCCAGACCTTTGCATCATGCTCTGCCGTGCCGTCCATGATCGCGTCTGCAATCGCCTTGACCTGCGTATCAGATTCTCCGCTGCAGATCACGAAGAAATTTGTCACGTCGGACAGACCTGACAGATCGAGGATGACGACGTCCTGTGCCTTTTTTGTGACGGCGAGTTCCGCTGTCAGTTTCGCGAGTTCCTGTGCTTCCAAGTGTTTCTGCCCTTGTTGAACTTACTGCGACGGTTTGAGCTGTTCGTAGTCTCTCCCTATCACCACGGATACATTCAGATAGTAGTCCGGATTGATCTGCTGGACAATGTTCTTTTCATCGATGCCGAGGGCGTAGGCCACCTTGCGGGCTGCTGCAAGATCGCCTGTTCTGTCGATCACAAGCGATTCCTCCACATCAAAGGTCTTGTAATTCGCGGACTGCACGACATCGAAATTTCTTTTTCGCAGATAATCGGTAAAATCCTGTGCGATTCCGCGCACGCCACAGCCATTGAGTACGTCGAGCTGAATGATCTCGCCGGCTGCATCGCCGAGTTCAGGAGACTCGGTGGTCCATTCGACCGGCTTGTTCACGATCGAATTGGTGATGAACGAATAGAGAAGAAAAAAAACAATGACACCGAGAATAACGATGACAATGTTGAGAATGAGATTTCGCGGACTGAGCTGTTTTTTCTTTCCTACCCTTGCCATACCTGAATATACGAAAAAAAGCCGAGTCCCTGACCCGGCCATTTTTTGTCGCGAGGGTGCTTCCGTTTACCATCCGTCATCGAATTCATCGCGGAAAAAACCGATTCCGAGTGGAGATCCGTATCCGTAGCGGCTGTAGTACGGATCATAGACCGCTGTCGGCATGTTCCGGTACTGAAGACTGATATGCATGTCTTTTGTCGGCCGGTAATCAACGCTGGCGCGGCGCAGGAAAATACCTGTCAGATCATTCTTGAACATCGAGGATGCGCTGCCGAAGGGGGAGAAGAGCATGGAAATATCCGCACGCACAGTCAGGGGTTCTGAGATTCGGTACCGAAGACTGTTCGTGTACATGGATACGCCCATTCCCTGATCGCCGAACATGCCGTAGCTGAACGAAAGGCTGTGCCGCATGTCCAGATTCTCCGGATGAAAGAAACCGAGAATAGCGGAATGCCCAGAGGACTCTGTCATCCCCTCTGTCACGGATGGGCGTCGGGGCTCTTCACCGCGAAACTGGGAGAGCAGTGTCGACGGCAGCAGCAGAATGGTAACAATGACGGCTATTCGCAGCATGGGCATTCGGATTCTGTGAAAATCACAACTGGAATTCTACGCATGCGGGCAGATAAAATCAAGTCAGGACGCCGTCTATCGCCGCGATATCCCGCAGGTAGCCGGACAGAAAAAAAACCTGAAAAAATCTTTCTCCCGTAAGTCTTTGCAGGTGCCGTACTTTGAAAAAATCAAGTCCTGAGCAAACTTTTTTCATATTGAAAATCACTTGCGGACTCTCTATACTAACCTTCGAACGCAAGCCGCTTTTTAATGTGAATAACCTGTGAATAAGTCTTGTGTTCTGTAGAGAACAGAGCTTATACGGTCCGCTGCCTTTTATCTCCCGAAAGAGGAAAATCGAGACCTTCCCGACGCTCTTATACTAAGTCGTTTATCTGGAATAGCTTACTGGAATCTGACCCTCAGATACCGTGGTGTTGTATGTTTTCACGACAATAGCGGCGAACAATTGACCTCCATGCTCCTTTTTTTCTGGTCCTGTGAATAACTTTATTGAATATGGCACTTGTTTCGGAAAAAACAGCTGAATCTGCCTGGAAAGAATGTCTCGATCTGGTCCGGCCTCATCTCAAGCCGCTGACCTTTAAAACCTGGTTTGAACCCATCATTCCCACAAATCTGGAAGGGACGTTGCTCACCGTCGAGGTTCCGAGCACGTATTTCTATGAATGGCTGGAGGAACATTACTTCGATCTTCTCCAGAAGTCCATTCACAGTGTGCTCGGGGCAGATGCCGTTCTTCAGTATGCCGTGAAGGTTCCTCGCAGTGAAGCAGCATCAGTCACCATGCCAGAGCCTTCTCAAGCAGGATTCTCCGCGGAACTCCTCCGGCCTGATCCGACATCGGCGAAGCCGCGCTCGAAGCATGAGGAGCCGTTCGTTACGAACCTCAATCCAAAATTCACATTCGAAAGCTTCATTCGCGGAGACGGGAATCAGTTTGCCCGTGCCGCGGCACTGAATGTATCAAACAATCCGGGTGAAACGGCCTTTAATCCTCTCGTGCTCTACGGCGGTGTCGGTCTCGGAAAAACACATCTCATTCAGGCGATCGGAAATCATGTCTCCCGGAACAATCCCGGAAAGCGGGTGTATTACGTCAGCAGCGAGAAATTCACGATCGATTTCGTCGAAGCCATCGAGCGCAACAGCACCATCGAGTTTTCCAACTTCTATCGAAGCATGGATGTGCTCATCGTCGATGATATTCAGTTCTTCTCCGGCAAGGAACGTACACAGGATACATTTTTCCATACGTTCAATACGCTTCATCAACTGAAAAAACAGATCATTCTCTCATCAGACAGGCCGCCGCGTGATCTCGTCGGGCTCGACGAGCGCCTTATTTCGCGATTTCAGTGCGGGCTGACGGTGGACATTCAACCGCCCGACCTGGAAACACGCATTGCCATCCTGCGGAAAAAAGCAGAGAACGATCACATTGAAATTCCGCAGGACGTGATTGAGTTCATTGCGTCGAATGTGAAGTCCAACATCAGGGAACTGGAAGGCTGCTACATCGGACTCATCGCGCGTCATACGCTTGAGCAGTGTCCGCTGGATGTATCTCTCGCGGAAAAAGTGCTCAAAAACGTCATCTCTTCGGACAAGAAGGATATCACTGTCGAGCAGATCCAGAAAATTGTCGCCGATCACTTCAAAATTCCAGAAAATTCACTTCGCGCAAAAACTCGCAAACAGGAAATCGTCGTGCCTCGTCAGATCGCAATGTATCTCTCTAAAAATCTGACACGTGCGTCACTGAAAACGATCGGACTTCATTTTGGCGGCCGCGATCACAGTACCATCATCCACGCGTGCAAAACCGTGGAGCGCAGTTTCGCCGAGGACGATTCGCTTCGCCAGCACGTTGAACAGCTCGAAAAACAGATCTCATACATTTCCCGATAACGTAATCCACTGATGGTTGAAAACCGTGTGGATAACTCCCTGAGGCAGCTTTCATTTTGTTGAAATCTGCCTTTTTTGTTTTTGCCGATCGGCTGCAAACACCACGAATGTCGTCTTCACACTGTTCTCACATATTACACACATGAAGTACATGTTTATATCTGACCACTGTATATCATTGAAAACAATAACGTAAAACACTTCTAAACACTTTATCCACATATACACATGCCTAATAATAATTGGTTTTCATATACTTTCAGATCATTGTTCATGTATTTAGGCGGTTGACGGGAAAAGGTGATGAATAATTCGGAGAAGAACATCATTGAATGGTGGAATCCTGAATGGAATGTATTCCGAATAGCTCTATGTGTAACCGGCAGTGTTGCCCGCGGAGAGGAAACACCGCATTCCGATATTGATCTGCTTCTGATTCATGATCCGGAAGAAGCCTGTGTTCGTCTGAGTGAACGCATTATCCGGATGCTGCATACTCGCTTCGAGCATATCAGCGTTGTGGCCCGTTCGCTCGAAGAGCATGATGCAACGCTCCTCAATGATCTTCGTTCACTGACCGCCCAGGCGGATACGCGACTTCTGACGGGAGACCCTGAGCTCTTTCGCCTGTTCAGGAGGCAGCTGTGCGGACAGATCGTACAAAACCGTCAGAGTGTGCTGAACAGTCTGCGGGAGTCATCGCAGGAACGGCACAGACACTACGGTGAAACTGTCGCGCTGCTCGAGCCGAACATAAAAAACAGTGCCGGTGCACTGCGTGATATTCACATCATGGGATACATCGCTGTTTCGCTGCATGCGGAAGAATGCTTCTCCACGGAACAGGAAAGTATGATCTCCGTACCCGATCGCATTTCCATTCTTGATCTGCAGGAGCAGCGGAAAAAGGATCTGTTGTCTGCGTACCGTTTCATGCTCAACGTACGCCGCAGTATGCATGAGTGCAGCGGACATCTGCATGATATCCTGGGATTCGATCTGCAGCGTTCCGTTGCCGAGGCAATGGGGTATGGTTCACGTGATGAGAAGAGTGCCGTGGAAGAGTTCATGCGCGATTATTATCGCCATGCGAGAGTTGTTCACATATCGCAGGAACTGTTGTTTCACGATGTCCTGCAACACGGTTCTGATCCTCTGGTACTGTTTTCAGACACCGGATCCCCGAAACCAATCCCGGAAAGCGAGCTTCCCGAAGAAGTGCTGCGCATGTTCCTGCGCTCATGCGAAACAGGAGAACCCGTATCCATCGCATTGATGCGGACACTGGACCGTCATCCTGAGCTGGATTTCTCAACTTTTGAGGTGCGGAAAATATTTGATGAGATTCTTCGACAGCCGAAAAACGTGGCTGCGACGCTCTCGCGTATGCATGACATGCGCATTCTCGGGCGCCTGATGCCTGAGTTTTCTCTTCTGGATCACTTTTTTCAGCACAATATATATCACTATTTCACCGCGGACGAACATACGCTGCGGGCGCTGCACGCCTGTGAATCTCTTCATGGTTCCGGGGAACATGCGGAGCGGGCGCTGCACCGCATCAGTGACATGTCGGTGCTTCATTATGCGATTCTTCTTCATGACGCGGCAAAGCCGATCGATCTTTCCAACCATGAAGATGTGGGTGCGGAACTCGCACCTGTTGTTCTTTCACGTCACGGACGCGAAGATATTGTCGATGACGTAGTGTTCCTCGTTCGGAATCATCTCTTCATGGAGCAAATCGCATTTCGCAGGAATATTCGTGAGTCTGCGACCATCCGCGCATTTGTGGAACTGCTGGAGAATAAAAAACGACTCGATTTGCTCTATGTCCTGACCTGGTCCGATATGTCCGCACTGAATCCCGGTGTCCTCACGGAATGGAAGAAGGAATTGCTCGCCGAGTTGTACGACATCACGCGGGTGTATTTCGAAACAGGTGACATTGCACATGCGCCCGTCCCCGCGGAGTACGATGCGGAACCGGTTTCGAGCATGAGTTCTCATGAATTCCGCACGGCGGTGCAGGATATTTTTGAGGGGGAACAGGTGCGTATGCATATCACGCATCACCGTGCTTTCAGTGAAGTGACCGTTTTCTGTGTCGACAGACCACAGCTGCTGTCGCGACTTTCCGCAGCGTTTTTCGGTGCGGACTGTACCATCGTCGACGCCATGATAGAGACGCGGAACGATGTTGTCATAGATGTTTTTCGTGTGATAGACATCATATCAGGAAAACACCTATCTGTGGAACAGGCGCATTCCCTTGAGCGGTTGATCAGACAGGTGTGTGCGGGAACGTTGAATTCGGAAGAACTCTATCACAGATACCGCAGAAAGTGGATCCGCCGTCTCCGTAAAATGCCCAAAACGGATGTGCGCCAAGACGTCGAGTATGTCGCCCATGTGACAGACAGCGGTGAAGAACAGACGATCATCGAGGTGTATGCCCCGGATACATTCGGCCTTCTGTACCGCGTTGCCGGTGAAATTTCCCGATTTGGATTGAATGTCGTATTTGCCAAAATTGCAACGAGAGTCGACGGTGTCGTCGATTCCTTCTACGTCGTGGATGAAAAGGGAAAGCCGTTCACGGACGAGAACAAGAGAAAACAGCTGCGCGAACAGCTGCTTTCACACATCACATCACTTACCCAGTAACGGATTGCGTTCATGTCAGCCTGGAGCATCCCGCAGCAGCAGAAAAGTATCGGCATCTTCGACTCGGGAATCGGAGGATTGACGGTGGTCCATGCACTCATGAAGCATCTGCCAAATGAGAACATCACATATTTCGGTGACACAGCGCGCGTGCCGTATGGCAGTAAATCGGCTGAGGTAGTCAGGGAATATGCGTTCGAGGATACGCGTTTTCTCCTGCAACAGGGGGTGAAAATAATAGTCGTGGCATGCAACACGGTATCCGCCGTAGCCATTGATGACCTCAAATCCCATTTCGACATCCCCATCATCGGCATGATCAAGCCGGGCGCGACGGTCGCCTGCGACGTTACAGCGCGCGGACAGGTTGGTGTCATCGGTACGCTCGCTACAATTGCCAGTGAATCGTACCCGCGTGCCATCAGGGAGTGCAGTGCGGATATTCGGGTGCATTCGCAGCCGTGCCCCCTGTTTGTACCGCTTGCGGAAGAAGGATGGAGCGATCATCCGGTCACACGTCTCGTAGCCGAGGAATACCTGGGGAAACTCCGTGACCAGGGTATTGATGCTCTCATTCTCGGCTGTACGCATTACCCGATTCTCCGGAATGTCATTCAGGAGACCATCGGCTCGCATGTGACGCTGATCGACTCGGGAGAAGCCGCGGCAATGCGCGTCGAAGAATTGCTGCGCGAACAGGATCTCCTGAACACATCGCGTGAGCAGCCCAACTATTCCTTCTTTGTATCCGACGTTCCACAGAAGTTCAAGCAGCTCGGTCAGATATTTCTCGGCAAATCCGACCTGCGCGTAACCAAAGTCCACCTCACCTGACACGCTGCAGTTTTACTACACAGCAGAATTCGCTAAATTTATCACGACTTCGGTTCTCTCCGCCGCATTTCAGCGTTCCCGGAGGGTCATTGTTACGAAAACAGAGCACGATCATGGCAGCGAAAGAACAACAAGAACAGCAACAGTCGCTTTTTTCGGACTTCACAACTCCCGGAAAAGCGGCATGGGAAGAGAAAGTCATCCAGGATCTCAAGGGGAAGGAAATCAGTACTCTGACCTGGCATCCATACGAGGGATTTCCGGTGGCACCGATGCTATTCCGTGAAGATGTCAGTGATATCGAACATCTCGGCTTCATGCCGGATTTTGCACCGTATCACCGCGGCAGCACCCCGGCATCCTGGACCATCGCGCAGATCATCGATGAGATAGATCCAGAAGTGGCCACCGAGGAAATCGAGCGCGCAGTCAACAACGGACAGCAGGCCGTCGGCATTCATTTTGATCGACAGCTGCACCGGGCGTCCTCGTTGAACACGGTCGTTGAAGAAGGCGGAACGGAAGGCCTTGCGGTGTATTCGCTGAAGGGAATGAAAACAATCGCCGATGTGCTCGGTGAAGAGACACCGCTCGAGATATACGGCGGGATGGCTTCACCGGTGCTTGCCGTCCTAGCAGAAGAATCCGGCTGCCTCGTATCGCACGTGGAATTCGATCCGCTCGGAACGCTTGCTGCCGAAGGTGCGCTGCCAATGAGTATGGAGTGCACGTTTCGTCTCGCTGCCGACGGAATCCGCATGGCAGAAAATGATGGACAAACAGCGCTCAGTGTAAGTGGTGAACCGTATCAGAATGCCGGCGCCAGCGCCGTCGAGGAACTTGGCTGTGTGCTTGCGGCGGGAGTCGAGTATCTGCATCGCCTGCAGGATATCGGACTCGATGCGCGAGACATCGCCTCTCGGATGCGATTCACGTTTCCTGTCGGGACAAATTTCTTTATGGAGATCGCGAAACTGCGTGCCGCACGCATGCTGTGGGCGCTCATCGTCCGGCAATTCGGCGTTGAAGATGAAAATGCACAGCGCATGCGCATCATGGTTCGCAGTTCGCGCTGGTTCCAGACGAAATATGATCCATATGTCAACATGCTGCGCACGACGGTCGAAGCGATCGCGGGAGCCGTCGGTGGCGCGGACGCAATGCACACCGCACCCTTCGATGAAATCGCCGGTGAGCCGGGACCGTTTTCCCGCCGCATTGCGCGCAATACGCAGATCGTTCTCAGGGAGGAATCGCATCTCTCGCAGGTCGTTGATCCGGCGGGTGGCTCGTATTACGTGGAGGCACTGACGGATTCCCTTGCTCGTCACGCCTGGGATTTCTTCCGTGAGATTGAAGCGAAAGGCGGCTTCGTGGCAGCGCTCGAGGACGGTATTGTGCAGGCCCGCATCAATGCCAGAGCGGATGAAAAACGGCGCAATATTTCAAGACGCCGTGACGTGCTTGTGGGTACGACGCAGTACCCGAACATTTCGGAGAAACCGTTGCCGCAGGCCGGACAGGATCCGTTTGAACGGGCACAGCGCATGCGAAACGCGCTGCGTGCATATGTTGATGACCGCGGTGAACGCAATGCCGATGCACTGGCCGCAGCGCTTGAAGATCCCGATGCGAAAATCGGTGAAGCGCTTCGAAAAGCCGTGCACGAAGGACTGACGGTTCCGGAAATCTCTCAGATGTTGTGCGCATCCGGGATTACCGCGCCGACAGTACAGCCGCTGACGGCGTTCCGCGGGGCTGATACCTTTGAGCGTATCCGCGATGCGGTCACGAGGGCACCGAAAAAACCGACGGTCTTCCTCGCGACGCTCGGTCCGGTATTCTGGCGCCGCGCCCGCGCCACATTCTCCTCCGGCTTCTTCGGAGTGGCCGGCATGGAAATCATCGACAACCTGGGATTTGAATCTCCACAGGAAGCCGCGAATGCAGCGATCGACGCGCATGCCGACATCGTGGTCGCCTGCAGCGACGATGAAAGATACGGCAGTCTCGTGCCGGACCTGATAAATGCCCTGGCCGCCGGAGGGAAAAAACCGCTGGTCATTGTTGCCGGGAATCCGAAAGACGACATCGAGGCACTCACCAAAGCCGGCGTGAACACATTCATTCATCTCAAGACGGATGCGGGGGAAACCCTGGCCGCCGTTCTCGAAACACTTGGAATCGAAATTCAATAAGGACGCAGGAAAACGATCATGAAACCAGATTTTTCCACGACACCATACAGCGTTTCCGCGTTCGATAAAAAAACCCGCAGCGAATGGGAAGCGCATATCACCAGCAAACGCGGCATCGAAAATCCCGATGATCTGCAGTGGATGACTCCCGAGCATATCGATGTCAAACCGCTGTATACCGAAGACGATCTTCGCGATCTCGAACATCTGGATTTTGCCGCCGGGCTTCCGCCGTTTCTGCGCGGGCCGTACAGTTCGATGTACATTACGCGTCCGTGGACGGTCCGTCAGTACGCGGGCTTCTCAACGGCCGAGGAATCGAACGCGTTTTACCGCCGCAATCTTGCGGCGGGGCAGAAAGGTCTGTCCATCGCCTTCGACCTGGCCACGCATCGTGGATACGACTCCGACAATCCCCGTGTGATCGGTGACGTCGGTAAGGCGGGAGTCGCGATCGACTCCATTCTCGACATGCGTATACTGTTCGACCAGATTCCGCTCGACAAAATGTCGGTCTCCATGACGATGAACGGAGCCGTTCTTCCCATCCTGGCACTGTACATTGTCGCCGCCGAGGAGCAGGGCGTCAGCATGGAAAAGCTCGCGGGCACCATCCAGAATGACATCCTCAAGGAATTCATGGTGCGCAACACCTACATCTATCCGCCCCATCCGTCGATGCGCATCGTTTCGGATATCATCGCGTTCACCGCGAAGCACATGCCGAAGTTCAACTCGATTTCCATCTCCGGGTATCACATGCAGGAAGCAGGCGCGACGGCGGACCTGGAGATGGCCTACACGCTGGCAGACGGACTGGAATATGTGCGCGCCGGCATGAATGCCGGGCTGTCGATCGATGAATTCGCTCCGCGTCTCTCTTTCTTCTGGGGGATCGGAATGAATTTCTTCATGGAGATTGCGAAGATGCGGGCGGCACGGATGCTCTGGGCGAAGCTCATCAAGCGCTTCGATCCGAAGAATCCGAAATCAATGTCGCTCCGCACGCACTGCCAGACGTCTGGCTGGAGCCTGACCGAGCAGGATCCGTTCAACAATGTCACACGCACCTGTGTGGAGGCGCTCGCCGCGGCAATGGGACATACGCAGTCGCTGCATACCAACGCACTCGACGAAGCCATTGCGCTGCCGACCGATTTCTCCGCACGCATCGCGCGCAACACGCAGCTGTTCATCCAGGACGAAACCAACATCTGCCGCGCGATCGATCCGTGGGCGGGTTCGTATTACGTGGAACGCCTCACGCATGAAATCGCCCATCGCGGCTGGGAGCTGATCGAGGAGGTCGAGGAACACGGCGGCATGACGAGTGCCATCGAGGCGGGCCTTCCGAAAATGCGTATCGAGGAAGCGGCCGCTCGCAAGCAGGCGCGTATCGATGCGGGCAAGGACACCATCGTCGGTGTGAACAAATATCGCCGCGAGGCGGAGGATCCCATCGATATTCTCGAAGTGGACAACACTGCCGTGCGTGAAGCCCAGCTGCGCCGTCTCGAAACGCTGCGTGCAGAGCGAGACAGCGCCGTGGTCGAAGGCGCACTGGAAGAAATCACGCGTGTCGCAAAAGAGGGCGGCAACCTGCTGCAGGCCTGCGTCGAAGCAGCGCGCCAGCGCGCGACGGTGGGAGAGATGTCTGATGCGATGGAGAAAGTGTTCGGCCGCCACCAGGCGGAAGTGCGCTCTATCTCGGGCGTCTATTCGAGCGAGGCGGGGGATGACGATGATTTTGTTTCAGCCCGTTCAATGACCGACCGCTTCGCGGATAAAGAAGGACGGCGTCCCCGCATCATGATAGCGAAGCTCGGACAGGACGGTCACGACCGCGGTGCGAAAGTCATTGCTACCGCCTTCGCCGATCTTGGCTTTGACGTCGATATCGGTCCACTGTTCCAGACACCGGAGGAAGCCGCGCGGCAGGCGGCTGAAAATGACGTACATGTCATCGGGGTGTCGAGCCTTGCGGCGGGACACAAGACGCTGGTTCCGGCGCTCGTTGAGGCCCTGCACGCGATCGGACGCGACGACATTCTCGTTGTGGTCGGTGGTGTGATTCCCGCTCAGGATTACAGTTATCTCTATGAAAAGGGAGCCGTGGCGGTCTTTGGTCCGGGTACGGTGATTTCACGTGCTGCACAGCAGCTGATGAAGATTCTGCTCGAAGACTGACCGCGCGTCAGTTTCCGCATTGAACAACGGGGCCGTTTCACTGAAGCGGTCCCGTTTCCGTTTTGGGATTGAATATCTGTGCGCAAATCGATAACATGGAGTATACCGGAAACGACGAAGCATGAAACGAATGGGATTCCTGATGAAGCCATATCCCCTGACTGTCCTCATCATTGCGATCATCGCTGTTCTTCCAGCGAGATCGGCCAGAGCGCAGACCATTTCATATATGATTCCAGACATCGGTGCGCCGGGCATGAACGTTTACGTCGAGTTTATCGCTCCGCATGATGGCATCGGAAATTTCGGCAGTGACGGGATGTATCTCAACCATCCCGGCGACAATATCCGTCTCGAATGCGCCGATCCCGCGGATACGGGAGCCGTAACCATCGGACCGCTTGTTGTTTCATGGGACGGTCGTCTTGTCTCGACACAGATTTTCGTGCATCCACACCTGAACCCGCCGAGCAGCGACTGGAATGTTGTCGGGCCGGACTATGAAATTCCCCTGCGCTTTGTCCGCGGCGGCAATGTATCCAACGTCGAAACGTTTTATGTCGTGCGACCGCAGCCGGCCATCATCGATGGCGGCACGGGCGGTGAGATCGGCAGCGGCGGGAGATGGGGACTGCGGTCGCGACGGGGAGCCATGATTGTTGACAGTCTCGATCTCACGGGTGACAGCTACTCGATTTCCACGGTGGATGCGGATATCGCGGCACCCGGCAATCAGGGATATCTGCCGGCCGTCATCCTCTCCCGCGGTCCCGCGCGTTTTGGTGCGAACACACGGATGCACGTCGACGCCACCGGGAAGGTCGCCGGACCGGGAGGCGGCGGTGGCGGAGGAAATTTCTGTGATTTCACCGGTGACGGATCCGATGGCGGTGACGGATTTACGGGCGGCGGTCCGGGCGGGAGAAACAGATCCGGAAATCCTCTTGGAAGTGATGAGTACCGGGATCCCGGCGCCGGATCGGGAGCGATGATCGGTATGACCGGCGGAAGTCTCAACGGTGTGCGCGGCGGGAATTCACCTGCATACGAAGCGTCAGGTGGCGGAACAGGACACCCGTTCGGGATATCCGGAGACGGCTGCAACAGCGGTTCAAGCTGCAATCCGCCGGGCGGATTCGGCGGCGGCAGCGGGCAGCAGCAGCAGCGTCCGGGCGGTGGCGGCGGATATGCCACCGCGGGGGGCTCGTCGAACAACGGAAACGGCGGACAGGTGCATGGCAATGAATTCATCGTTCCGCTGGCAGGCGGCTCCGGCGGCGCGAGCGGTAATCCCCAGCAGGGATTCGCCTGTTCAGGCGACGGCGGCGGCGGTGCGGGCGCACTACGACTTTCCGCTACTCAGGTCGAAGGCTATCTTTTCACGGCGAACGGAGCCGGCGGAGGCAATGGCGCCTCGGGTGACGGCGGCTCCGGTTCCGGTGGCGCCGTGGAACTGCAGGCAAAACTCCTGTCCGGTGTCTGGAAGATCACCGCACTCGGCGGCACAGGGGCGGGCACGCCGGGCGGTGCGGGACGCATCCGTATGGATGGTCCCATCGGCTGGTACAGCAGCGGTATCCCGGTCGATGAATCCATGGCACAGGGGCCTTCGACCGATACGACGATGTTCGTGCGCAGGACCTTCGAGCTGACGGGAACGGGCGACGGGGAGGACATTCAGCTCTATCTCAAATCACGTTCGCAGCCCTGGACGCTGATCGACGTCATATCGGGATATGCGACAGACTGGCGCACCGATATCACGCTTCCCGAAAACGGCGACAGCCTGTTTTTTCTCGCCGCGATGCAGCAGGTGCCGAACCCTTCATCAGAGCGATACACCGCCCGGCCATCAAAAGTGTTTTCCCAGGCGGCGGCAAATATCCTCGTTCTGCAGACCATCCCTGAACTCGTCGCGGACGATTTCCTTCGTTTCCCGGAGATGCGCTGCGAGGATACGATGCTCGACACCGTGTTCGTCAGCAATGACGGTGACGGCATGCTCTTCATTGAAAACGCGTTTTTCCTGCGCGGCGACGAGGGATTCTCCCTGCTGCAGCCGTCGGGCTTCCCGCTGCCGATTCCGCCCGGAGAATCGGTCGCATTCATCATTCAATCCTCGCGCATCCCCGGTCTTACGGGTCGCAACGCGGATACACTCGTGCTCCAACACAATGCACGCGGTGTGAATCCTTTTTACATGACGGTGGAGCAGGTCGTGCAGAATGCCGCCATGACGGTCACCTCGCATGAAGTGTCAATGCCGGAACTGCTGCTCTGCGAAGGTACGTCGACGGATACGACAATTCTGCTCATGAATACCGGAACAATACCGCTGCGAATTCTTTCGCCTCAGTTCAGCAATCCCGCGTTCTCTCTGGTTCGTCCCGCACCTGCGGCGTTTCCCCTTGTGATCGATGCGGATTCCTCTCTGGAGCTGCAGCTTCGCGTTACGCACAGCGGCACGGGGACACAGACAGGAACACTGCTTCTCGAGGCCGACTCCAGCGGATGTTTCATCAATCACGATGTGATGCTGACGGCGCGCGCATGGGAGCCGGAGCTCAGCGTTACAGACCTTGATACATTTCCGACGCTGCTCTGTGACGGCGACATTGCCGATGATACGCTGTTCGTGCGCAACGAGGGAGAGGAAGATGTGCGCATCACATCCGTCATGGTGACGGATGCGGCGTTCGCCGTACTGTCTCCGGCTGTGCCGCAAACGCTTTCGCCGGGTGCCGAACTGCCGGTAGTGATCCGTTTTGCACCCGCTGCCGCGGGAAGCTTCAGCGGATCCCTCATCCTCGAGGCGGAACCCTGCGTACTGCGTTTCGAGCGTGACCTCGCAGGTATGCGTGAAGCGGTCGAGCTCACAGCGGATGCATTGGATTTTGGTCTTGTCCGGGCGGAAAACCTGCCTGTCACCGCGACAACGATGATACGTAATCCCGGTACGGTGGCGATCACGGTTTCTTCCTCGGTTGATATCCCGCCGTTTCGCGTCATCGGCGGACTTCCGGTGACGATCCCGCCGGGTGGCAGCGCGCCGTTGAACCTGCAGTTCGATGATCCGGGTTCGGACGGACCGTACAGCGCAGAGATCGCGCTGCTTCATGATCCGAGCTGTGATCCCGTATTCGTGCAGCTGGATGGCCGGCGTGCGACGGCACGCATCGTGCTGATCGCTGACACGCTGAGCGCGGGTCCGTCGGAAGTTGTGGATGTTGCGCTGTACCTGCGCAATGCGGAGAACCTGCGTTTGTTCGGTGCGACGGGCATCACGGCAAATCTGCGCTACGAGAAGAGTCTGCTCGTCCCGCTGTTCGATCCTCCGGGCAGCATCGTCGGTAATGAGCGCATCATCCCGCTCGATCTGCCGCTCACCGTGGACGCGGATGACGTCGTGCTGCGTCTCCCGTTCATAGTGACTCTGGGCACGGCTCTGCAGACGCCGCTGCAGCTGACCGACGTGGAAGCGGTCGGGGGCGATCTGACCGTGGAGGTCATTGACGGACAGTTTACGCTGCTCGACGTTTGCCGGGAGGGCGATCCGCGACTCTTTGACGGATCGGCATCCATCGCGCTTGAACCGAACCGACCCAATCCGTTCAATCCTGCCACGACCATTCGATTCTCCGTCATTGAGGAAGGACGAACGCGGCTGTATGTGCTGGATGCGCTCGGCAGGAAGGTCGCAACGCTTGTGGACGGCATGCTGCCGGCCGGTGAATACAGTGCGGAGTTCGACGGCTCCGGTCTGCCGACCGGTATCTACTTTTCGGTACTGCAGACACCATCAGTCGTGAAGATGCGGCGCATGCTGCTCTCGAAGTGAGGTATGACCGTGTTTGACCGTCAACAGTTGCCCGGCATGAACATGCCCTGCGGGAATTTGCGCGACGCGGAAATATCGGGCTGGAACATGTCCTGCGGGAACACATACGGCTGAGCTGCTCGGCGATGAATGGATCGGGTTGCATTCCGGCGGGCGATTCACGAAATTTCGATGCGCTCGAGTGGCGGAATTGGCAGACGCGCTGGACTCAAAATCCAGTGGGTGTTAAAACCCGTGCCGGTTCGACCCCGGCCTCGAGTACAACAAAGGCCGTCCCCTGAAAGAGGGACGGCCTTTGTTCCTTCCCGGCCTTTGCCACAATTGCGATTGTTATTTCCAGTGTACCGACACGGAGCCGAGACCGGCCTCGAGCTTGAGATATACGCGGCGGCTGCTTTGTTCGTAATCGGTCGTCGTGTACACGTCGTCTTCATGCTGAACGAAGCGGTACATCTTCGTTGAACTCAGCGGGTTGTCGCTGGTGATGGCTTTGGCAGCGACGCCCTCGGGAAGCGCGAGCTTCAATGAACCCACTCCAATGTCGGTTTTAATGCGCGCACCGTCGGGCAGCGCACCGCTGCAGTCGAGTTCGTATTCTCCGATACCACCGTCAAAATCGAGTGCGGAAAACCGGAGATTGCCGAGACCGCGGGTTTTCACCGATCCCACGCCGGCGGAAAATGTCACCTTACCGATGCTCTGCCTGTTGGGCCGGTCGACGCGCATGCGTACGCTACCAGCACCGGCATCGATGGTGAGACCGCGGACATGAATCCCCGTCAGATCAAGAGAGGCTTTTCCTGCACCGAGAGAAATATCGAATCGTATCGGCACCCGGTCTGTCAGTGTTACATACCATGTGCGGGAATCCGTTCCGCGGAAAAGACAGGCGAGGGCATTCATATCCTCACCGTCGTCATTCCCCAGATCCAGTGTCAGGTATCCGATGCCGTCACGGACGTGATAATCAACCGTGGCATCACTCCTCTGCTCGTCATCTTCCTGCCTTTCACGAAGCGTCATGAGCGCGGGACCGGATCCGCGTTTCAGATTCAGCGTTCCGATACCGCCGTTGATTTCAGCAACGACCTCGGTCGCTCCCTCCAGGTCAACGGTTGTTCTGTAACCGTCCTGTGCCTGCAGGAGAGGAACGAGAAGCATGCCCATGACAATGGAAAAAAAACCGGAACGTCGCATCGTATTCATTACCGTACACATCGTTATCTTTCCTTCTGTTGCTCTCTGATATACGAAAAAATCAGCAGAGTGTTTCGTGAAAGCAATCACATCCATTGATTTGCGCCGGGTGGTTTTGTAAGTTCCACTAATTACGTGTACAGGAGCATGTTACCTCAACTGAAACTTGACGCACCGGCCGTTGTTCAACAGCTCACCGGCTTCATTCAACAGGAATTTACGCGTGCGGGATTACCCAACGCGGTAATCGGTCTTTCCGGCGGAATCGACTCCGCACTTTCGGCATTTCTCACAACGCATGCACTCGGTGCGGAGCATGTGCTCTGCGTCAGGATGCCGTATCGCTCGAGCAGTGCGGAGAGTCTCTCCCATGCGCAGCTCGTGGTGGAGAAGCTCGGGGTGCGAAATGAAACAGTCGATATCACGCCGATGGTCGATCCCCTCATTGCAACCGATGAGGAAATGGACAACATCCGAAGGGGAAATATCATGGCGCGCGTGCGCATGATCGTACTGTATGACCGATCGTCACGCGAGAAGGCTCTTGTCGTCGGAACGGGCAACAAGACGGAAACACTGCTGGGATACAGCACGCTGCACGGTGACGCCGCCTGTGCGGTCAATCCGCTCGGAGATCTTTACAAGGCGCAGGTGCGCCAGCTGGCGAGACATCTCGGTGTGCCTGAAGAGATTGTTTCAAAGCCACCCAGCGCCGACCTCTGGGTGGGACAGACGGATGAGCAGGAACTCGGTTTCACATATGAAGATGCGGATGCGCTGCTGTACCACATGTTTGACAGAAATCTTGATGACACGCAGCTCATCGAGGTAGGTTTCGATGCCGGACTCGTAACATCCGTACGCGAGAGGGTGCGGCGCAACGAGTTCAAGCGCCGTCCACCAGTCACCGCCCGGCTGACGACATAAGCTTGAGGCCGAGAGACTCCGGCTGATCGACGGCAGCATTTTTTGATGACGATTCTCGGCATCCCCGCAGCGAGGGGAGCTGACATCCCGCCCGTGTGGCCACGTTCTTCACAGGGACTGCAGTTGCAGTCATCCATCCGACCTGATACAGATTCGCCGATTCATACACAACCGTGGACAAAGGTCATGTTCGAACGGAAAATTGAAGAAACCATTTCCTCCCTGCTCAGGGATACGATTGCTGAACAGGAGACGATTACATCGAGGCAGATTTTCGCTTCTGATATTCCGGTGGCTTTGAAGGGCATGTTCGATCAGGACATCGATATCTGGATCGCCGAGGAGAAGGACCGGCTGTTCAATTCTCCGCATTTCCGATATGACGAGGACGACGTGCAGGCGTTGTTCGAGCAGATCGTCACACGCGCGAAAGAGTACGCCGTGTTCAGTCGCGAAAATTTCCATCAGGCGCTCGAGAAAAACGTCAAGCTTCTCTTCAATCATGTCTGCCGTCCCCAGTGGACGCTGCTGAAGTATTTTTTCGCCGACCGCGAGAATGCTTCCGCGGATGCGATTATTGAAGGACTGAAGTACTTCCACTACTACGAATACTATCGCGTCATCCTCACCGAGTATTTCCAGAAGAAAGAGCTCACGGTCATGAACGCGAAGAAGTTCGGAGAACTGCTCGAGTACATCGACCAGGAAGTCGTCAGGAATTTCGACAGCCGAAAGGTGGCCCACCTCGCGGAACCCGTGTTCGAAACTTTTTCGATCGGGTCGTCTGTCGAGGAACAGTTCGTTCCCGTCGAGGCACTTACGCTGTTCTTCGACGACAAGAACATGCGTTCCATCGTGGAGCGGCTGGATCGTGAAAAGGAAAAACGCGAGAGCATCACGCTGCATGATCTGGTGATGCTTATCAGTGAAGTCGACTATGCAATGAGTTTTGACATCTCGGAGATTGTTCATGAACAGATACATGGAAGCAGCGTGATGAAGCCCGAGCGGAAAGCGACCGCGGGCAAGGATTTCGATGTTCCGAAAATTGATCAGCGCGTGGAATCCGATGAACGTCGAAAGGATATTGGCGAAGAGGAAGGGGATCTGGACTTCATCATCACCGATGAGGAAGATTCCGTCGTGGCGCATGCCGCGGGCGAGGATTCCATTGACGCGGTGCTGGAAGAGGAAGAGCTGAACACAGATATCGAGGATGATCTCGATGTGACCATCGAGCAGACTGAAGAGGAAGAAGATGAGAGCGGAATGGAATCCGCTGACGAGGGCGATGACACTCCGGAAGGCGATCACCTGCAGGAAGATTTTGATGAGGAAGAGCCGCATGATGCGCTGCAGACCGACGATGGAGAGTATCGTTACAGTCTCGAAGAAGAAATTCCCGTTCAGGATGACACGGCGGAGGATGAAGAGGATCTACTCGCTGGCGACGAATCGATTCTCGAAACGTCTTTCGATGCTGAAGATCAATCCGATTTCGAAGAGGACCTGATGGAGGAAGCATCCTCGATCGATCTGGCAGAAAGAATGGAGGAGCGTGATTCCATCCCTGACATGTCACTTGATGATATCGATGAGCTGGCGCGTGCGATGGGCGAGGAAAGTGATGACGAGATAGACCTCGGCACGGAAGATTTTGACCGGGAACTGCCGGATGATCAGCAGGATCAAGACGGCGGAGACGAAACGCTGTCCGAGATGGAAACGGCGGAGGACGAGGAACTTGACATTGACTGGGAAAAGGAAGCAGAGGATATCCCGGATGTCGATATCAATGCCGAAGACGAAGAGGAAACAGCGCGTGTCGATGACAGCATTCCCGGCATTTCTCTCACCGAGGACGAAGACCTGAAACCCGCCGAGGAACTGCTCAGTCAGCTCGACCTGGAAGATCTGGGTGAAGAAGAGAAGGCACCGTCCAGGAAATCATACAATGATATTCCCATCGTCGAAGATGAGACGCCGCCTCCGTCTCCTGTCACGGCTGAGGAGAACGGTGCGGAGGAACCCGTTCCGGAAGTGCCGGCCGACGAGGTCATCGCGGAGTTCGGTGACATCAAGGAACAGATTTCTTCCTCCGACAGGAAGAAGTACATCAAGAAGCTGTTCCAGAAAAAAGAAGATGCGTACGAGCAATCCATCCGTGTGCTCAATGCGAAACCCAGCTGGCGCGAGGCCTCGGAGTACATCGACGAACTTTTCATCAAATTTGATGTAGACATGTATTCGCGCATCGCGGTAAAGTTTACCGATGATATTTATAAACGATATCTGAAAAATCAGTAATACGTCGTGTTTGTCGATCAAGTCAGTATCACCGTCCGATCCGGGGACGGCGGCGCGGGATGCGTGAGTTTTCGCCGGGAGAAGTTCGTCCCGAAAGGAGGTCCTGACGGAGGCAATGGCGGACGCGGAGGGGATGTGCTTCTCTGGGCCGACAGCCAGCTACATACATTGCTCGATCATCGATACCGCAGGGAATACGGCGCCGACAAAGGAGCTCCCGGACAGTCATCGAGAAAAACAGGGCGGTCCGGGGAAGCGCTCGTCATTTACGTGCCATGCGGTACTGTCGTGCGCGATGCGGAAAGCGGGGAAATGCTCGCGGATCTCGTCGAACATGATCAGACGTATCTCGCTGCAGCGGGCGGTCGCGGGGGAAGGGGAAATGCAGAATTTGCGACTTCGACGAATCGTACACCGCGCCGCGCCGAATCAGGACGTCCCGGCGAGGAGCGACAGCTCATGCTGGAATTGAAGCTGATCGCGGACGTGGGACTCGTGGGTTTTCCGAACGCGGGGAAATCCACACTCATATCAACAATCTCCGCTGCGCGTCCGAAGATCGCGGACTATCCGTTTACGACGCTCGAGCCTAACCTGGGGATCGTGCGATACAGGGAATATGACAGTTTTACGGTGGCCGATTTGCCGGGACTGATCGAAGGCGCGCATGAGGGCAGGGGACTGGGAACAAAATTTCTGCGGCATGTTGAACGCACCCGAGTCCTCGCCGTCATCATCGAGTGTCTGAGCGAAGATTTCGGGAGAGATCTGGACATATTACGGAATGAACTTTCATCCTACTCAGGGGAGCTTGCGCAGAAGCCCTGGTTTGTTGCGCTGTCGAAGTCGGATGTCGCGGATTCCGAAACAGAAGAACGCATGCGTACCTTCGAGAAGGAAATTGAGGTTCCCGTACATCGTTTCTCCTCCGTCAGTGGTGTGGGTGTGGAGGCGCTCAAGGATGCAATGTGGCGTCTCGTGCAGGAATCCGGGTCGTCATGACAACGCATGCGCCATTGACCGCAGGGAAAACGGCGCGTGTGCTGGTGATGCTTGGAGTCCTGCTTCTCATCAGCGTGCTCGTCAGTCTGCGCATCGGCACATTCGATCTTTCCTACCGGGATCTTTTTTCCATACTGTTTTCCTCTGCGGGGGGGCATGGAGCCGGTGAATCCGCACGTGCCGTTCTGATGGAGATCCGCCTGCCGCGTGTGCTGCTCGCACTCCTGGTCGGGGGAGGACTGTCCATCGCCGGTGCAATCTTTCAGGTGCTGCTCCGGAACGTTCTTGCCGATCCGTATATTCTTGGCGTTTCCGGAGGAGCTTCCGTCGGCGCTCTGATCGCGCTTGCAACGGGGATGAGTGGAATGTTTCTGCTTGCTCAGCCCCTGTTCGCTTTCATCGGAGCGCTGCTGGCGGTGGCCGCCGTATATGCGCTCGCCTCGCGCGGAAGATCCGGGGACAACACGCTGCTGCTCAGTGGCGTCATGATCGGAGCCTTTCTGTCCGCGGTCATTCTCGCGCTCGTGTCGACGATGGACAGTCCCCTGCGAAACGCCCTTTTCTGGCTTATCGGATATCTCGGGAACGCGACACTTCGGGAAGTCGTCATTCTGTTTCCGATCGTCGGTGTGCTCCTGATGATATCTCTTCTCGCCGCGGCGCGCATGAATGTGCTCGCACTCGGCACGGAGGCCGCGAGTCACCTCGGAGTCGGTGTGGATCGGCTGCAGCCGCTCCTGTATGTTGTTGCGTCGCTGATGACCGCGGCCGTTGTGGCATTTTCGGGTGCGATCGGGTTTGTCGGACTTATTGTACCGCATATCTGCCGCAGGCTGTTTGGTCCGGATCACCGTCTGCTGCTTCCGGCATCATTTCTTGGTGGCGCATCCTTTCTGATATTTTCTGATATCGTGGCAAGAAGCGTTCTGCATCCGGCTGAGCTTCCGGTCGGTGCGGTCACCGCAGCTCTTGGAGCACCGGTATTCATATACGTCATGCGAAGAAAATCATGACGATGTTCCTTGCATTTTTGTATAAGGAATGAGTAATTTTGTAGTTCTGTAAGGAATATTTCAAAACGCAACAGCGGAATCATGAAACGTACATTTCAGCCCAGCAACCGGAGACGCAAGAATAAGCATGGATTTCGCGCCCGCATGGCGACGAAAAACGGACGGAAGGTCCTTGCAAGAAGGCGTGCGAAGGGTCGCTGGAGACTTACAGTCAGTGACGAGCCGAAGCACAGGTAAATCGCACGGGCACACATTTCCGAAATCGGAGATACTTCGCGGGTACCGCATATTCGGACGCATACTATCCCGCGGAACCTCTGTGCAGAGCGATGCGATACGGTGCTTTTATGATGTCCAGCGGGAAATCCCACCTTACCAGTGTATGGTGGGATTTGCTGTTAAGAAGCCGGGCTCCGCTGTGAGGAGGAACCGGCTTCGTCGGCTTCTTCGTGAATCCTACAGGCAGCGAAAAAACGCGCTTACTGCATGGAGTAATGAGCAGCAGCTGCAGATTCGCTGTGTATTCATCATTGACGCGCAGAAAGCTCCGGACACGACATTTGCTTCCGTGGATGCTGCGATGGCGCACATCCTCGAGGCTCTGCTGATAAAACTGAAGGAAACATGAGACGCGCTCTCACTTATATCCTTGTCTTTCTGATACGCGGATACAAAGCCCTGATCTCTCCGCTGTTTCCTCCTTCCTGCCGGTATTATCCCACCTGTTCGAGTTACTCGATGGAAGCCATTCAGAAATACGGCCCCTTCAAAGGGAGCTGGATGGGTGCGAAACGTATTGCCCGCTGCCATCCATGGCATGAGGGGGGATATGACCCGGTACCGTAAAGCCAATAAAAACAATAAGATGTGACGATGGACAGACAAGCAATCATTGGATTCGTGATTATTGCCGTTCTTTTTGTCCTGTGGATGTTTTACACGGCACCTGATCCTGAAACCGCCCGCCAGCAGCAGACCGCAGAACAGACCCAGGAGAAAGAGCAGAAGACGCCGGCAGATCAGGTTACCGAAGGTGACGTCGAGACCCCCGCTGCGGCCGAAGCACCCGCTGCGGCAGACAGCACGGATTCGGAAGCGGAAGGAAAATACGGAAAGTGGTTTGGCCACTTGGTGGACGGCAGGGATATCACGTTCACCGTCGAGACGGAACTCTACGATGTTGTTTTTTCCGCCCGCGGTGGAACGATCAAGCGCTGGACACTCAGTGACTTCACTACGTGGAAAGATAATCCGCTCCAGCTCATCGATTGGAAACGAAAAAATGACGTCAATATCGTGTTTGCCAGTTCCGATGGGAGAATAGTAAACACAAAAGATCTGTATTTCCGATTCTCGGAGTATCCTGAAAACGGGAAAGTGGTTCTCACAGACTCAATGACCTACTCGTTCGAGGCGATACTGCCGGTCAAGGGTGACAGTGTGGCGATTGTCAAGCGCTATGTTGTGCGAAGCGGCGGATACAACGTCGATTTCGATATCGAAATGCGGAATATGTCCGACGTCATCGCGAACTATGAATATGAAGTGCTTATCCATTCCCCCGCTCTTTCGGAAAGAAACAGCGTAGAGGAAGCGAGCTTTTCCGAAGCAAACGTCTATGTCGAAGATTCCCGCTCATCATTCAATGCGGACGACACGGAGGAGCGGCTTCGAGAAGCCGTGCAGGGAGAAACGGACTGGGTGTCCATCAACAACAAGTATTTCCTCAGCGCACTTATCGCCAGAGATGAGTTCAAGGGCAACGGCGCTTATGTCGAAGGAATCATGAAGCCGCTTCCGGATGAAGGTCAGCGCGAGATTTACGAGGCCGGTATCATGGTAAAATACCGTGGGAACGAAAGAGAGGTTTCCCACTTCCGGGTATATATCGGTCCGATGGATTATGAACTGCTGCAGACGCAGCATGAAGGGCTGGAGCAGATTCTCAGTCTCGGCTGGGAATTCATTGTTCGTCCGTTCTCCGAGTACTTTGTCATGCCGCTGTTCACATTCCTGCACAAATTCATCCCGAACTATGGCCTGGTCATCATCATATTCTCGATCATCGTCAAGCTTCTTCTCTATCCCCTCACGAAGAGCAGCATGAAATCGATGCAGCGTATGCAGAAACTGCAGCCGCTCATCTCCGAAATGCGAGAGAAGTACAAAGATGATCAGCAGAAGCAGAATGTTGAGATCATGAAAATGTATAAAGAGTACGGGGTCAATCCAGCCGGAGGCTGCCTGCCAATGGCCCTTCAGATGCCCATTCTCTTTGCACTGTTCACGATATTCCGTTCGACCATTGAGCTGCGACACGAGCCATTCATGCTCTGGATCGATGATCTCTCCGCGCCGGATATCCTCTTCAGCCTCCCGACGAAGATTCCTGTTCTGGGGATGAGTTTTGTCAGTGGACTTGCACTGCTCATGGCAGCCACGATGTTCATTCAACAGAAAATGTCTGTAAAGGATCCGCGGCAGAAATCCATGGTATATATCATGCCGCTGATGTTCTGGTTCCTTTTCAATTCTTTCCCCTCCGGACTGAACCTCTATTACTTCATGTTCAACCTTCTCTCAATCGGACAGCAGTACCTGATCAACAAGCGGCATCAGGACGAACCACTAACAAAGGTCGCTCCCAAGGGTGGAAAGAAGAAAAGCTGGTCTGAGAGAGCGATGGCTTCCATGCAGGAAAAACAGAAAGAACAGGAAAAGCTCAGGAAGGCAGCAAAGAAGAATCGGAAGTTCTGAGTTTCTGTTTCACGTGAAACAAGCCCCCTCCCCGCGGAGGGGGTTTTTTGTTTCACGTGAAACAAGAGCGATCAAATACCTGTGTATTCGGGTCCTGTTTCATCTTCGCTATGATGCGACAGGTCAATTCCGGTGATTCCATCCACTAGATAGTCTGTATCATTGATGATCGGGGATATTGATCTGTGCTTCGCTACAGGACATACAGAACAGCAAAATTGAGTGTCATGAGTACATCGGAAGTTCATCACGCGTATTTCGATAAATCGTGAGATATCGATGAATGATAACCGGATGCAGTCTGGGTTGCATTCTTCGTGATACACATCCGGTTTTGACGCAGATGCATATTTTAGATTCATGGATCGATGGATGCGATTGTGTGATGCCTCGGAATGCATGGTCTTCCCCGCTCTGGATATGAACTTTGGCGGGAAATGACGATCTGCCCGGGCAAACACCCATATATATGTATGTTTTTATTGGGTTTAGTGTGGGATAAGGTGGGTTCTGGCGTTCTTCTTCCGGCGGGAGTTTTTCGTGAGCGAATCGTGCCGGGATTTCGTATTCCCTTGGAGATGAAACGGCATTCCATAGGTCTCGAGTGCTTTGTTCATTGGTATTCGTTTCGTAAATTTACTCTCTTGCATCATCCGAGGTGAAACTCATGCTGATTTGTGATCATTTCCGTCAGACAACGCACAGCAGGCTTCTGCCAGTTCTGATCACTTTCTTACTTTTCACTGCCGCATCCCATGCGCAGCCGCAGTTTCGCGAACTCGGACGTCCCTTCCCCGGGGACGTTAGCATGGGACTGCTCGCGCCTTCGGAGTATCGCACACTGATTGATCTCAACGGCGCATGGGAGTACCGGACAACGGAGGATGAGAACTGGAGACGGGTCGCGGTTCCTTCATCCTATGAAGGAACATATAAACTCACGTTTCGCAGGGATTTCAATGTTCCCCGCGCCCTGGTGACGGCTTCCGTGTTTCAGCTCCACGCTCTCAGTATCTCGTACTACTGTGAGATCAGTATTAACGGACAGTTTGTCGGCAAGCACGCCGGACTCACATCCTTCTCATTGAAAATTGATCCCGGCATTATCAAGCCCGGACGAAATACCATCGAAGTGCTCGTCCATAATTTCCTCGATACGCATGAAACGATCCCGCTGTACGAACAGCTCTGGGATCGTATGAATTATGGTGGGATCGTGCACGACATCGGCATCCTTGCGCATCAGGGTGTGTGGGTGCAGGAATCGTATGTCACGACTGATGTGAATGGCGAAGGACGATCGGCGGGTCTGCGCTGCAGGGCTCTTCTGAACTCCGGAGAGATATCCTCCCTCCCGAATGATACTGCGGGGACCTCGATTACTTTCGGGCGCACAACCGTCAATTACGTTGCAGAAGTACTTGACGGGATGACCGGTGCTGTGGTTGCAAGCAGTGAGATGCAGCAGGTAGAGGTCGAATCGGACCGTCTGCGCGAGGTGCGTGTTGAGGTTACCGTTCCGGCCGTGCGCCTGTGGTCGGTCGAGTCTCCGAATCTGTACGTTCTTCGTCAACGTGTAAGTCGCGGCGGCCGAGTGCTCGATGAAACAATGCAGCATATCGGTTTTCGCAGCGTCCGCATGCATGAGGGGCGCGTCCAGCTCAACGGAACCCCGTTGTTCATAAAGGCGATGACATACATGGAAGATTCGCCCCGTCATGGACGCAGTCTCTCTCTCGATGAGCTCGAGCGCGATGTCCTCATGATGAAGAATCTCGGCATCAATGTCGTTCGGCTTGCAGCCGGGAGCACGCATCCTGTGTTCATGTCGCTCTGCGATCGGTACGGTATTCTTGTACTGCATGATCTGCCGCTGCATGAAGTTCCGCAGAGCATTCTTGCAAAAGAAGCCATTCAGTCGACAGCGAAGAATCTCCTGCGTGAATCTGTTGCCCGGGACTTCAACCACCCTTCCCTGGTCGGGATTGGCATTGCCCAGGGAGTGCAGCACGGCGGGCAGGTTTTGAATCAGTATGTTTCGGACCTGCTGAATACATCCCGGCAGTTCGAGAATCTTCTGATATATGCGACCTTTCAGTCTGATATTCCGTCTGCGCTGCCCGAACAGCTGGATTTCGTCGGCATCGATGTCATGCCGATGGCGGATGCATCAGCGGCCGAACTCCTGACGAAACTCGCGGAAGGTAATGACGGGAGTGACCTTCCTGTCGTGGTCACCGCACTTTCATATCCTGTGCAGATTGGAAATTACAACGGATACAGTGACCCTCGTTCGATTGATGCCCAGGGGCAGTTTTATCTCCGGCTTTTCAAGCTTGTCCACGAACTTGGCTACGCGGGGATAACGATTCATTCGTTTGCGGACTGGGCGGTATCGCGTCCGATCATGTCTGTTGACCGCGTGCATCAGTATACCGCAACCGCAGGCATTGTCAATCGGTACCGTCAGAAGCGCATTGCGTATGATGTCCTGAAAGCGAATATAAACAACGAGAAACCACCGGTGCTCGTTTCGGGGAATTATGAAGTGGAGCATCCCGTCACCTTCGTTTTTCTTGGAATTCTGGCGATTCTCGTCTTTGCGATTGTATACAATCTCTTTCGCCGGTTCCGTGAAAATGTCGTGCGCTCTTTTCTTCGCCCCTATAATTTCTATGCCGATGTACGAGATCAGCGAATGCTGTCCATATTCCAGACCTCGATGGTCGGACTTCTCGGTTCGCTGTCCGCGGCACTGCTATTTGCGAATCTTCTGTATTTCTGGCGAATGAATATTCTGGTGGAGAAGGCGCTCTCGCAGTTTGTTCATTCCACCGGTCTGAAACAGGCGCTGAATTTTGCAGCCTGGAATCCGATGGAACATGTGCTTGTGCTTACACTCGCATTTTTCATCCTTCTTGTTTTGCTTTCGCTTCTGCTGCGTGTCGCAGCATTTGTAGTTCGGAAAAAAGTCCTTCTCTTTGATGCCTACAGCGTGTCGATGTGGTCGGTTCTTCCGATGATCACTCTCGCTCCTTTCGGGATGATACTTTACCGCATCATGGAGATTCCTTTCCTGGAACCGATCACCATAGTCACCTATTTTGTGTTTCATATATGGGTGATCAGCAGAATCCTCAAGGGGACAGCCATTGTCTTCGACGTGCGCCCACTGTTCTTCTATCTCGGCGGATACGTCCTGCTCGGGGCTGCGCTTGCAGTCTGGCTGCTTTCCCTTGACGGCGAGTACGAGATATTCGCCTACCTGCGTTATTACGTCGATCTCTGGTGGATGGTAACGCAGACGGTTTCCTGATCTCCCTTCAGATAAATCTGCATCTATGTATCTCAGCAAGCTCGAACTCTTCGGGTTCAAATCGTTCGCAACGAAAACCAATGTCGTGCTCAATGACGGCATAACCGCCATTGTCGGACCCAACGGCTGCGGCAAGACCAACATCGTTGACGCTCTGCGGTGGGCGCTCGGTGAGCAGCGCTACTCGACACTCCGCAGTGACAAGATGGAAGACGTCATTTTCAACGGAACGAAAATGCGCAAGCCCATCGGTATGGCGGAAGTCTCGCTTACGATAGAGAATAACCGCGGCATCCTCCCTCTCGAATACAATGAAGTGACGATCACGCGGCGTGTCTTTCGCTCCGGCGAGAGTGAATACATGATGAACCGCACTATCTGCCGGCTGAAGGATATCCTGAATCTCTTCATGGATACCGGCATGGGTGCGAACGCGTATTCAGTAATTGAGCTGAAGATGGTGGAAACCATTCTCAGTGACAAAGTCGAGGAGCGCCGCCGTCTTTTTGAAGAGGCAGCAGGCGTAACCCGTTACAAGGTGCGGCGCAAGGAAGCACTGCGCAAACTCAGTGACGTGGAATCCGATCTGCTTCGCGTGGATGATATCATCGCGGAAGTCAGCAAGGCCGTGAACTCTCTCAATCGCCAGGCAAAGAAAGCCGAGCGGTACAACGAATACATGGAGCGACTGCGCATCCTCGAGGTGGATGTCCTGCAGCGCGATTACGACAATCTCTTCCGACGCCTCGAGCCGCTGGAGGAACGGCTTCGGCAGACGATCACCGAGCGTGACAGCATGCAGAATCACATGGAGGAAGAGGAGACACTGCTCGAGGCGTACCGCAGCGAGGAGGAGGACATCGAACAGCGGCTGCAGCTGCGGCGGAACGAACACGGTCGTATCGTCGGGAATATCAGTGAAACACGACAGGAGCTGCTCGTCAGCGAGGAGCGCGAACGCTCGCTTCTCCAGCGCGCCGACCGCCTGCGCGAAGCTATTGACGGTTATGAGATCCGAATATCCGAGTACGAGCGTGATAAGGAAGACGTCGTGGTGCGCCGGGAGTCGCTTTCCTCGGAGCTGGAAGAACGGGAGAACAAAAACGAACAGCTGCGCAGTGCGCACCATGAACTCGAGGCGCAGGTCTCGGAAAAGAAACTGCAGTCAGAAGCGCGGCAGCAGCGTCGCATGGAACTGATGCAGCAGATCTCGCTGCAGCAGAACGATCTGGAGAAACTGCATTTGCGCCGGGAAAGTGTCGAGGGAATCCTGGCCAGCCTCGAAGAAGAGGATACCGATGCAAGGGAGAATCTCGACAGCCTTCGTGGGCGCATGGAAGAACAGAGCGCCGGGCAGGAAGTGCTGTCCACAACTGTGCTGGACGCGGAAAAGGAATTTCATTCGATGGAGGAGCGCAAACAGTCGCTGCGCGGTGACATCGATATGCTGCAGAACAAGGCGTTTGAGATCCAGGGAAAGATCGGCGAGAAGATGACGCGCATCGATTTTCTCAACGGACTCGTCGACCGTCTCGAGGGATACAACGAAAGCGTGCAGCATCTGCTGCGCAACCGTGGCTGGTCGACTTCCCGCTATGGAACGGTCGCAGATGCGGTAAACACGCGTGAAGATCTGCGTGTCGCGGTTGAGGCTGCCCTGGGCGATGCGGCACATTTCATCCTGGTCAACGACGTGACGGAGGCGGTCAGCGGCCTGCACAATCTCAAGGAGCATCGCAAGGGCAAGGCGACATTTGCAGTACTTTCGCGCCTGCCAAAGGCCGATGCAGGCAGTTTCCCGATTGCAGGAGACGGTATTCTCGGCTGGGCCATCGACCTGGTGCGCTATGAACCACAGTATCATGATCTCTTCAGCATGCTGTTGCGGAAAGTGCTGATCGTGCGCGACAGCGAAGTAGCGAATACCTGTATCCGTGAATATCCCCGCATTCGCTGCGTGACAGTGAACGGCGACCTGTTCGACAGCAAGGGGCTCGTACGTGGCGGGAGCCACGGTCAGGAAGAGGGCAGCATGATCGGAAAGAAGGATCAAATCGCCGCCCTCTCGAAAGAAGTTGCCCTGCTCAAGGAGGAATTGCTCCGCAATCAGCAATCTCTCGAGAAGATCAATGGTGAGTATACTGCGATCGATCTGCGAAAGTATGCGGAAAAGATGAAGCAGACACAGCAGGAGCTCTCGGCGCATGAACGGCAGGTCGCGCAGATGATGTTCGAAATCGAGAAATTTGAGCGCATTCTGCAGAAGAATGCGGAAGAACGCGCGCGTCTCAATGATGAACTCCGTCAGCTGGAAGCACGTGAGCATGAGATTCTGCCGCAGCTCGAGGAATTGCGAAGCCAGCAGAACAGTATCGAGGACGAAGTCCGTCTCGAGGCGGAGAACCTCAACACACTGGAGCAGTCTTACAACCGCAGCACCGAAGAACTCAACGCTGCGAACGTCGCCGTAGTGGAAAAACGCGGTGAGATTCAGAATCTGCACAATGAGTTCGAACGACTGACGGTTTCGCTTCGTGAAACCGAACAGGCACTCGAAAACGCGAAAGCCGAGATCACACAGTCCGAGGAATCCGCCCGCGGACTCATTGACCAGATCGCGGGACTGCGTACTCAGCTGGAAAGCATGGAACAGGAGCAGCATCTGTCTGCCGAAACCCTGTCCTCGATCGAGACCGAGTTGGAATCAAAACGTGCTGAGCTCCGGAAGATTGAAAAAACCCTGCACGACGATCGACAGAAACAGAATCAGAACGTGAATCTCGTTCATGAGATCGAACTGAAAGTGACCGAGATCAAACAGCGTATAGCCAATCTCGAAGAGCACGCGCGTGAAGAATTCGAGATGGAGCTGAATCGCGGTACCGGGGATGAGGACGACGTGTTCGATCTCGCACAGGCGCGTGATGAAATCAATGACCTGCGGCAGAAAATCCGTGGTCTCGGTCCGGTCAATCCCCTCGCCTTCGAGGAATGGAAGGAAGAAAAGGAGCGGCTGGATCTGCTGACTTCCCAGCGCGAAGATCTCATTCAGTCTGAGCACACGCTCAAGGATACCATTCGCGAAATCAACGAAACGGCGAAGCAGAAATTCTCCGAGACCTTCACCGAGGTTCGTGCGAATTTCATCAAGATTTTCAAGTCACTCTTTGATGAGGGTGACGAAGCCGACCTGTTGCTTCAGGAGCACGAAGATCCACTGGAGGCAAAAATCGACATCGTCGCCAAGCCGCGTGGAAAGAGACCGCACTCCATTGACATGCTGTCGGGTGGAGAGAAAACGCTCACAGCGATCGCCCTGCTGTTCGCCATCTACCTGGTGAAGCCCAGTCCGTTCTGCATTCTCGATGAGGTTGACGCGCCGCTCGACGACGCAAATATCGACCGCTATATCAAAATCCTTCGTGATTTCTCGGAGAACACGCAGTTTATCGTCGTCACGCACAACAAGCGCACGATGGCTGCGGCTGATACACTCTACGGCGTGACGATGGAGGAGGAAGGTGTGTCGAAGCTTGTCGCGGTGAACTTCAACAGGGATACCGTCGCAAAATTCGCTCAGAACTGACAGATCCCACGGCAGCGACGAACGCCTGCCATTGGAATCCGGGAAAGGGAGAAACAGTACATGCCAGCGAAACGAAGACCGCTTACTGGATCCAATCGGCGATGCGATCCATGGCCTCAATGGTATCCGCACAGTGCACGGAAAGGAAGTCGTCCGGAAGGGGCGCATCCAGAGGGATGCCTTCACTGGCTGCAAGGGCCTCGGCACCATCAAAATTCACATAGGCGAGTCGGGCGGTGAGTTCATCGGGGGGACGACCGAAATCCACACCGGGCAGGATGGCCACGCCGGTATCGAGAAGAAGACGCTCGGAAAGTTCTCTGCTGTCGTGTATCCCGGTTTCGCGCAGCAGGTCCGCATGCGGAGAGAAATCCGCGAACAGGTAGAACGCCCCGTTTGGATTGTGCACGCGAATGCCCGCACCCTGCAGAATGTGTGCGCATTCCATCCCCAGCTTGTGCAGGATGCGCCGCACATGGCTGAGATACTCCTCGATCTTCCTTCCTCCCCGAAACGCATGCACCGCGGCGTATTGAATCGGTGCGCTCACCGAGGTGAATGTCTCGCTTGCCGCCACGGCCATGGCATCCATCAGCCAGGAGAGGTTCTTGGGAAATGTGAATGTACCGAGACGCCATCCCCCGGCGCCGCACCATTTCGAGAGTCCCGAACTGATGATCGTGCCCTCCGGGTAAAAGCGTGCGATGGAGAAATGTCCACCCCTGTGTGCAAGCTGTCCGTAAATCTCATCCGAGAGCAGAAGAATTTCATATTCACGCGCCGCTTCCGCAATGCGCTGCAGCTCCTCCATGGTATAGGTATCGCCGTCGGGATTACCGGGATAGTTGAGGATCATTAGCCGGGGACGATAGGTATCGTCTTCCTGCTCGAGGTAATCGACCATGCGCTCTGCGGTGATGCGCCAGCGCTCCTCATACGTCGTGTGAATCAGCTTGACGTTGCGTCCGATGATCCGGGCCTGTGGCATGTATGACACCCAGCAGGGCGTGGGCAGCAGGATCTCTCCGTAATACACCAGCTGCAGGAGGAACATCAGCTCCTTTGAACCGGGACCGATAAGCACACCGTCCGGTGAAGCGTTGACATGATCCTTGCGCCGATGGAAGTCGGCGACCGCCTCGCGCAGATCCAGCAGTCCCTTGACGGGAAGATAATCCTTTTCGGGAGCGTGGTGGCGCAGGGCTTCGACGATGGGTTCGGGGACGGGAAACGGCGACTGGCCCAGGCCCAGTTTATATACCGTCTTCCCCGCGCGGCGCATTTCGTTGCAGCGCTCATTGATCGCAAGCGTCGCGGAGGGTTTGAGTCCCCGCACGTTCATGTTGAGACTGATATTCTTTCCGTTGATGCTCATCGTTCTCTTCCGGATGATGTGCTGGCTTCCGTTGTCAGGCAGTTCCCGGATCGAGACCGTGGAACAGATCTCCGACCGGCGGTTGAAAAACCTCCCCAAAAAAACTGAAATATTCCTGTTCCCACAACATCCAGTTGTCGAAGTTGTTTTCCTCCACATCGCGTCGAACGCTGTGATGCGCCCGCAGTGCGCGTTCCTCGGTTTCCCGCCATGCGGACACATCGATGACGGCGTCGATGCGTTCTTCCGGAGCGCCGAAAATTGCACGCGGCCATGTGTGCACCCGTTCGCGGGGCAGCACGCAGAAGCAGAGACGCTGAAGCGGCGGAATGTCCTCGCGGAGTTCAACGAACAGCCGCTTGACGATGTGATGTGTGGTAATGTGATCCGGATGCACCGAGCCCCCCTGCACATCGAACGTGCAGATGACATGGGGGCGTACCGCGCGGACTCGCTCCGCCACGTCGCGTTCGAGAATGCGCGGATCCAGGTCCCGCAATCCCCCGTCGGGATAGCTGTCGAGATACAGATGCCGGATACCGAGGATCGCGGCGGCCCGCTGCAACTCGTCGCTGCGAATCGTGGCCATTTCTTTCGGCCGCAGCTGCTGGGCCGCGGCGTTGCGGCTGTTCTCTCCGGATGTCAGCGTATGCAGCGACACCTCCGCTCGTTCGCTGAGTGCGTACGATGCAATCGTGCCGCCCATCAGGAAGCTCTCGTCATCCGGATGCGGAAAAATACACAGCAGCCGAAATACCGGAATATCTGACATTGAAATAATTCCCCTTGTGTCTTCGTGTCACCGCGTCTTCGTGTTCACAAGAGACAGGATCATCTCAGCAGCAGCATGCGTCGCGTGGCGACGGCAGCCCCTGCTGCACGGAGCACGGTGATATATGTGCCGCTCGGCAGATCGGCGGCATCGAAGTGGAATCGATGCGTGCCGGCGGGGAGAAATCCTTCGTACAGCCGCGCCGCCAGCCGACCGAGATGGTCGAATACATCGAGTGTCACATCCGCGTCGCGCCGGAGCATGGCATCAATGCGCGTCGAAGGATTGAATGGATTCGGACTGTTGCTGATCACGAAATCCCGCGTCGCCTCCAGGGGATACAGGCAGTCACCCGACACCACCGCCTGCCCGTGATAGTACCGCGCCAGCACCGAGCCGCGGTTGACCGCGCTGGCAACCGTGTCGAACTCAAGAGGAGTGATCGCCCATTTGAGGATGTCGGCACCATCACCGAAACGGACACGAAAGCGCATGCGAATGAGCTCGCCTATTCCTTCCAGTGCTGCAGCGGCATTCCGCGCATGAAAGGAAACGCGGCCGCCGCTGCCACTGGCAGAAATGCTCCAGTTCTCTTCAAGCAGTGTTCCTTCGCGCTCCCAGGCGAGAAACTCGACGAGTGATTCGTCATAGGTGACGAACAGTTCGATATCTTTGATGTCTTTGTTCTGTGACTCGTCAATGAGGATGGAAGCGCTGAATTCCTTTCCATGGCGGGCGACAAGATTGCCCGGCAGCGTGAAAACGGTCACCGGCGGGATGCCGATGATGAATATCCAGTCGTCACAGATCGCGCTCAGCTCCCCGGAGCGAAATTCGACCTGTATTGTATCCAGAGATCCGTCGCGCTTCTTTTCCGGTGTCAGCTGCCAGGTGACCGTCCAGCTCGAATCCGGCGGCAGCGGACGCCCGAGGTATTTCACCGCTGACTCATTTGCCGGAAGGCTCACATTGGGAGGAAGCAGCACGGTCGCCTGCAGATCGCGCGCGGCAATGCTGCCGTTATTGAACACCGTCGCCGTCCACGTCAGCGGGTCATATTCCAGCGTCGCAATGCTGTAATGCAGTGTGTCGTCCGGTATCGTCTCCGCGGCGCAGGTCAGCTCCGGAACGAGCGCGGCGGCGATATGCACATTGCACACGGTGCTCACCGTGGGATTGTTTACGCTGATAATGCGCACGCGCAGCGCAAGATCGCGCGGCTGCTGGACGGGCAGCGGAGCGATGCGCCACTGCAGTTCCTCCTGTGCGGAGGGCAGCAGTTCCTCGGTTACGAATACACGCGTTGTTGTCGGTTGTACAAACCGGATATCCGGATCGGCGACAATGATTTCAGCAAACACGGAATCCGCGGGATCAGTCCCGGTGTTTCGTAGCTGTACGTCGACGGTAAATTCCGAGGGCTGGTACAGGCCTGACTGCGCATCGACGCGCACAGTATCGGGAACGACCAGACAGCTCACCTCGAGATCGGGCTCGCGCACGGCCGGCAGGATGAGACTGTCGCAGCATTCGGCCGTCCTGTTGAATTCGTCGAACACACGAACGCAGATTGCGCTGCTGTCGGCTTCGTATACGTCGCGCGCACGTACTGTCCACTGCACCGTTTTCTCGGACTGTGGATCCATGTCGCCGATGAATATTTCCGACGAACTGCCGCCTTCCAGCACGTATGCAACAGGGAGCGCAAGGACAGCGCGCACGTTCTTTGCCCGGCTGTCACCGGTGTTGCGCACGACGACATTCCACGGGAAGGGATTCGGCACATAGCGGCCGTCTTCAAACACGATTTCGGGATCACTGTCGCATTCGAGTTCGAACAGCACCTCCCGAGTCGGCGGAATGGTCAGATCAAAGGAACACGTACTCTCGATGATTTGATCTCCGAGACCGCCCTTTCCCTGCACCTGGAACTGCAGCGCCACGGTCGTGTCGGTGCCCCTCGGCACGGCGTGCAGCATGAAGCTGCGCTCGACGTTCTCCGAAGGCTGCAGCTCGCCAATCGTGATCACTCCGCTCTGTCCATCGGCAAGTTTCAGGTCGGGTGTGGCCGCGAACAGCAGACGGGTTTCCTTCGAAGGCGCATCACCGTTATTCGTGACGACGAGGCGTACCTCGAACGGATCCGGGACGTAGCTGTTGAGTGTATCCACAAACGAGATGCTGATGCTTCCCGATTCGGGACACTGGACATCGTTGAGCGGACGATATTCCTTCTCCACCCAGATAATCCAGCTGCATTCGGTGCGGGCGCCGTCCTTTCCCGAGACCGCGATCGTGATCGTGTCGAGTCCGCTTTCGCTTCGAGGATTTACCTGCAGCGAGAAATCCGCGCGGAGGGTGTCCCCCGGCATGAAACGTGATGCGAGCAGTTTCGTCGCGGGAGGAATGATGGTGAAGCGCTGATTGGACCGCGGGAAGGCGACGACGGAATCGACCGCGATGCTGCCGGCATTGATGAGCTCCAGGTGCACGGAGAATGTTCCGGGGAGATAGCGGTTGAAATCCACCTTGTCGAAAAACACGGAATCTGGACCGATGACGCCGCAGCGCATGTCAGCGTTGCCGGTCTGTGCATCGATGTTCGCAAGAGGTGACAGCAGGAACAGCGAAAGGACCACGAGGGTCCTTCCACATTTCATAAGGATGGTGTGCAGAATTGTTGTCATCATCTCATCGGGAAAGGATCATTTTCCGCACCTCGAAGCGGCCCGACGTTTCGAGCCGATAGAAATAGAGACCGGAAGGAAGATCATCGGCGATGAATTCTACCAGATGCTCCCCGGCTTCACGGAAGCCATCGACCAGTGTGCTGATCTCGCGCCCGTGGCGATCGAATACAGTCAGGCGGACGAACGCATCCTGCGGCAGGTGGAAGGCGATTGTCGTGCGCGGATTGAATGGATTCGGACGGTTCTGCTCGAGCGCGAAATTCTCGGAGGCCAGCAGCGGTTCGAGGCACTGATTCGTTGCAATGACGCGGCCGGGTACCGTCCCGAGATCGATTTCACCGCGATTGAGCACCGACAGGCCCGAATCGATTTCCATCATGGATTCGCCGTAATCGGCACGCGCGCTGTTATCGTTGAAAATACCCTCCACCTGCAGCTTCAGCAGTACACCGGATTCTGTGGCCAGAGGCGTGCCCGTCGTGTAGTCGCTTATTTCAACATGACCGTGAGCCTTTTCCTTCAGCTTCGCGCCGACCCAGCCAATGCCTGTCAGCGTACCGGTATTGCTGACACCGAGCAGGGAAAGTACGGAGGGATCATAGTGGAACTGCAGCACATATTCTGAAAGATCCTTCCCGATCGTACGGTCGATAAACACGGGGATGTCGACTTTCTGTCCGTAGCGCAGCAGCGTGTATTCCGGAAGCGACAGTGTCACATGTTTCGGTGAACCCTGGATGAAGAGGTCGTCCATGCATTCCGCATCCGCGGCATTGTCGGCGCGGGCAACGAAACGGAACTGCCGCATCTTGTCTTCATCCGCACGCTTGGCACGGAAGCGCCAGGTCACGGAACCGCTCTCACCCGGCTTCAGCAGCGACGGAGTCACGGGTTTCTGCGTGTCCTCGCCCTCACTGAGCAGCACGCCCGACGGTACGACAAGCAGGGCGCGCACATTGCGGGCATCCACCGCGCCGTTGTTCGTGACTGTCAGCAGCAGCGTGCATTCGGGATGTTCGTAATCGCCGGTTTCCCAGTCGAAGAAGAGCGAATCTTCGGGCATGGAACTGCAGATCGCGTCGAGTTCGGGAGTCTGCATGGCCGGAACGTGTACGACCACCTGGCATTCACGCGTGTCGTGATTGTCGGAGCGCACAGTCAGCATCATCGGGATGTCTGCCGGCGCATCGCGGCGCAGTGCCTCCACTTTCCAGGTCACGCGCGCGGAGCCGTTCGCCGTCAGCCGCCCCACCGGCTTCTCAATGTCGTCGAGGACGTTCATGAAAGATCCCAGCACGCTGATAGAGGCACGCACATTCTCCGCGTCGCCGAGACCGACGTTGGTCAGGTTCAGGATGACGTCGAATGGATTCCCGAGATACTGCCCGGTTCCGGAGTCGAGAAACAGCGTGTCGACGGACCAGCACGATGGCATGATGATGGGATTTTCCGTCTTCGGGATGAACACATCCTGGCAGCATTGCTCGCTGATGCCGATCGAATCGATCACCTGCGCACAAACGCGGTACGTGCCGTCATTGGCGCGCATCTCGGGATGGAGGCGCCATTCGAGGTCCACGCTCTGTCCGATCCCGAGCTCTGGGATGTATCGATCCGCGGTCTCGCCCTCCGCAAGCGATACGGAAGGCGGAACGATCAGTGTCGGAGAAAGCCCGCGTCCCGCTGCGTTGCCGCTGTTTGTCACGCGCATGGAAAAAATCAGCGGGTCGGGCTGATATCGGTTGTCCCGGTATTCGAGCGTGTCGGGGATCGAGCAGTTCAGCGTGTATTCCGGTCCCCGCACGGCGGGAACAAATACGGGAAGCCTGCACTCGGCGATCACGATCTGACGGCCCAGTCCGCCGCGGCCCATGATCTGGAAAACCAATGTGTCCCAGACCGCGGTGTGCCGCGGCAGTGCGCGCACGGTCCACTGCTCGATGTGTTTGTCACCGATGTTCATCGTGCCGGCAGGACGCGGATTGTTTCCGACCGGTGTGAAACTCGGCGGACCGACGAACATGATCTGGCACTCTTCAGCATAGGTTTCGCCGATGTTCTCGGCGACAGTTGTCACGACAAAGGGATTCGGCACGTAGTCGTAAATCTCGTCGCTGAATTCCAGCGAGTCGTCGGGTGTGCTGCACAGCAGCGAGAATTCGGGCATCCGCACACGCTGCACCCAGATGGGATATGAGCACCAGGCGGGATTCGACTCCTCTCCCTGGATGTTGACGCGCACGGTGTCATATCCGTCGGTTTCGCGAGGATGGATTTTCACCCGGAACGTTCCGTCCGCCGATTCGGTGGGCAGCAGCACGTCGGCCAGCTGTTTGTGCGCGGGCGGAACGATGGTGAAACGCGTATCCTGCAGCAGCTGTGCGCGAACATCCTTTGTCTGTCCGCTGCCGACATTCGTCGCGCGTACCTCGATGTCGAATTCTTCGGGTTCGTAGTATTGCTCCCGGAAATAGATGGTGTCGGGGGCGCTGATGTCACAGACCAGCGCGGAGGACAGCGCGGGATCCACGACGATGCGTTTCCAGCAGGCGATGGTGGGATGGTTGTCGGAGATGACCGAGAAATAGATCGGGATGGAGTCAAGGTTCTCCTGCTCCGTCGCCAGCAGTTTCCAGCGCGCCGTCGCACTGCCGCCGGGTGGAATGATTTTCGGCGTGACATCCTGCACATCCGTGGTCGGCGTGACGAGCTGTACGATGTCAGGGTCGGTCACCAGCACCGCGCGTACGTTCCACGCCTCCTTGGTGCCGGTGTTGAATACCGTCACGGAAACATCGAAGGGATTCGGCTCATAGCGTTTTTCCTCGTCGTTCCAGTTCAGCGCATCCGGCGCGGTGACTTCGCAGTTCAGGATGGGCTCGCGCGGATTGATCTTGATGCGGCCATTATGCATCTGCGGGGTCAGGCAGTAGGCGTGGAAATCCCAGTTGATCAAGTACAGCGGACTGTACGTCACCTTCGCCACGTCTCCCGCGCGGAAATGCAGGTAAAACAGCACACCTCCTGTTGTCTGCAGCCGGGTATGCTCCTGGATATGAACGAGTACCGATGATGTCAGCAGCTGTGCCGACACCGCGTGTCCCTCGAGAAGCGTTCCGTCCGTGCTGATGCCTGTACACTGCAGCACGTTGTGGTCGTAGCCGATGCTGACATCCGACTTGCTGAACACGGCATCCACCGGTGTCTCCAGGATGACCGGGATGATAACTTCTTTCGTGGAACCGACTTCCGCGTCACCGATTTTCATTCCCACCGGCTTGAACTGAGTTCTGTCGAGCGGGGCGACGTAGGTGCGTGTACGCGCAACCGCCTGGCCGCCACAGAAATCCTTCAGCACCAGCTCGACATTGCGCATGCTGCCGTCAGGACAATCGGTTTCGTAGCTGATGATGCACTCCTGGTAGGCATCCTGCACACTCTCGCGGATCGACGCGTAGATCTGTGCGAGGTCCGCGCCGTCGGGTGAGTAATAGTATTGCCCGCCGGTTGAAAGCGCGAGATATTCGAGTGCCTGTCCGTGAATGGGCTGCTGCAGACCGTAACCGATAGTATAGACCTTGACGCCCTGCGAAATTGCGAACTGCGTCACCGCGGAGACAGTAAGGAAGTACTGACTGCTGTTATCTCCCCCGTCCGTGAGCACGATAACGGCCTTGCATCGGTTGGTCGCGGAATTGATGAGTTCCTGAATGCCGACGGCAACAGCGTCCCACAGCGCCGTGCGTCCGACCGGTTCAAAGCTGTTGATCGCATTGATCAGTGCCGGTTTGCTGCTCGTCATGCTCTGATCGAGCGAAACGATTTCACGGAAGCTGACCACTGACGCTTCGTCACAGGGCAGTCCGTTGGGATTCATCGAATTGACAAAGGCGATGCCGCCTTCCTTGACACGCTCGATCTTTTCTCCTTGCATGCTGCCAGACCGGTCAAACACCATCGAGACCGAGACGCAGCATTCCGGCTCGGGCGGACAATATAGCGTCGCGTCCTCGACCTTGATTCCGTTTTCGTAGACTTCGTAATGTTCCGGTTGGAGGTAGTTTTCGAAGGAGCCGTCGCACGTGGCTTTGAAGGCCAGGTTGATCGTCGGGTAATTGACCTCGATACGCTTGAAGAGCAGATTGGGCTGTGCGTTCAGAGGCTGAAAGAGGGCAACGGCGAGGAGAACAGCAAACAGGTAACGTATCACCATGCAGGCCCGTTATTGTGGTGCATTCAGAGTTTCCGGATCAAGCCGCATGCATAATAGGAATTTTTTCCGACCATGTAAACAGCTCCGGTGTGATTCTGCCAACTTTTTATGTAAACAAAACTTAAGAACGTTATCTCAGGAAAAACTTCAAAAGTTTTCGTTTATTCAAGAGACAAATGAATGCACCATTTGTTACACGGAGAAGACACAAAAAAGGCGGGGAAATTCCCCGCCTCTCGCTGAGCCTGCCAGAAGGTAGCCTGAGCCTGTCCAGGGGAGGCCGCAGGCATCATTTTTTATCGTCTTTTTTCTTCTCGAACTCCAGCGACACGGAATTGATACAGTAGCGGAGTCCGGTGGGCTGCGGGCCGTCCTCGAATACGTGCCCGAGATGTCCGCCGCACTGGGCGCACAGCACTTCCTCACGCACCATTCCGTGGCTGTAATCCTTCTGGATCACGATGTTCGCCTCGCCGGCAGGCGCGTAAAAGCTCGGCCATCCCGAGCCGGAGTGATACTTCTCGTTTGACCGGAACAGCTCGGCGCCGCATCCCGCGCAGCGGTACACACCGTCATCGTCATGCTTGTAATACTTTCCGGTGAAGGCGACCTCGGTGCCCTTTTCGCGAAGGATGCGAAACTGCTGTTCGGTCAGCTCTTTCTTCCAGGTCTGATCGTCTTTCTGTATGGGAAACATTGCTGATTCTCCTTGTTCATGTGCGCGCAATTCAGTCTGCCGGCCTTCATCTCCTTCCATGAGTTCGTCGCCACAGCTCTGTGCCTGGCAGCCGGTGGTGGAAAGAAGAAAACCGAGAAACAGAGCAGGAATCGAGAGGGAAATATAATTCATGAGTGCTTCCGTTTCGTGGAACGTTCGTACTGTCTGGTCCATACAAAACAAGGAATTCACTGGCGGAAGTTCAATGGAAAAGAAAAGATACGGGTGAAGGTGCGAGGAGACTCGCGCGGTATTGAATCCAGGCGCTGTTTTTCCCTCGAGGCACAGATTGCGTATATTATGATCTGTCGACACTGAAACACTACGGATTGATGGATAAGAAATACGACGTTATTGTTATCGGAAGCGGACCGGGAGGAGAAGGCGCATCGATCAAGGCCGCCAAGGCCGGGAAATCCGTCGCCATTGTCGAACGGTATCTGGAAGTTGGCGGCGGCTGCACGCACTGGGGCACCATTCCCAGCAAAACCCTGATTCATGTCATTCAGCAGTATGCCGAACTGAAGCAGAGCCGCCTGTTCGACAGGATCACGCGTCAGCTGCGCGCGGAGTACGATGAACTGATCGAACTTGTCGAGAGCGTCGTCGATCAGCAGGTCCGCGACCGTCAGGGATTCTATGACCGCAACGACATCGACGTGATTCACGGTGAGGCACGTTTCGTGGATGCCAGTACCATCGAGGTTCGTGAGCATGATGATGCCCTGCGGAATTTTTCCGCGGATCACTTCGTCATCGCAGCGGGCTCGCATCCCTATCATCCCGACGATGTGGATTTCGATAATCCCTTTGTGCTGGACAGCGATACCATTCTGAAGATGAAGCGCATCCCCGACTCCATCACCATCTACGGTGCCGGCGTGATCGGCTGCGAGTACGCCTCGGCCTTTCGCGGACTCGGTGTCAAGGTGAATCTCGTCAATACGCGGCAGCGCCTGCTGGAATTTCTCGATGACGAAATCAGCGACGCGGTCAGCTATCACATGCGGGATGAAGAGGGTGTGCTGATCCGGCAGAACGAGGAGTACGACCGGGTGGAGCCCGTCGAGGACGGGGTGATCCTGCACCTGAAAACCGGAAAGAAGATCAAGTCCGACGTCCTGCTCTGGGCAAACGGCCGCACGGGAAATTCCGCGATGCTGAATCTCGAGGCGCTGGGTATCGAAATCGACCATCGCGGCAATATCCGCACGAATGATGACTATCAGACCGCCGTGCCGCACATCTATGCCGTGGGCGATATCGTCGGATTTCCCAGCCTGGCCAGCGCCGCCTACGACCAGGGACGCTTCGTGGGCACACATATCGTTGACGGCGTGTGCACCGACCACCTCGTGCACGACATCCCGACCGGGATTTACACCACACCGGAAATCTCCAGTGTGGGAAAGACCGAGCGGGAGCTGACGGAAATGAAAGTTCCATATGAAGTCGGACGCTCGTTTTTCCGCAACCTCGCCCGCGGACAGATCACCGGAAAAACCGCCGGCATGCTGAAAATTCTCTTCCATCGCGAAACGCTCGAAGTTCTTGGTATCCACTGCTTCGGACAGAATGCCTCTGAGATTCTTCACATCGGGCAGGCCATCATGTCGCAGGAAGGAGCGGCGAACACGATCAAATATTTCATCACAACGACGTTCAATTATCCCACCATGGCCGAAGCCTACCGTGTCGCCGCGCTGAATGGCTACAACCGGCTCTTCTGACATGCGTCTGATGATTTCAGGACACCATGAGCACCGACCGATCTTCTGACGATCTCGAACGCGAAGCGCACACCGGCGCTGAATCCGGTGAGGAAGGAACGTCCCGCGGCTCCGGCGGACGCATGGATGTGCGTCCCGGGGTGACGTCGCCCGGCAGCATGTCGCCGTTGCTGCAGCGCCGCGCGCGACGCGAACTGAGCATCGACGAACACGTGGAAGGCATTCTCGCGCGTGACCGTATCGTGCTCGGGAAGACGATCACGCTGATCGAGAGTCTGCGTCCCGAGCACACACGCAAGGCGCTGGAAGTCATGGAACGCCTGCTGCCGCACACGGGGAAATCCGTGCGCGTCGGCATCACCGGTGTGCCGGGTGTGGGAAAAAGCACGTTCATCGAAGCGCTGGGATCCATGCTCACCGACGCGGGCCACCGCATCGCCGTGCTCGCCATCGATCCGAGCAGTCAGCGTTCGAGCGGCAGCATCATGGGCGATAAAACGCGCATGGAGAAGCTGTCGGTGGATGCGAATGCGTTTATTCGCCCCTCCCCTTCCGCCGGCTCGCTCGGCGGTGTTGCACGCAAGACGCGCGAGGCGATGCTTGTCTGTGAAGCGGCGGGATTCGATGTCGTCATCGTCGAGACCGTGGGGGTGGGACAGTCCGAGACCATGGTCCATTCGATGGTTGATTTCTTCCTGCTTCTCATGCTTGCCGGAGCCGGCGATCAGCTGCAGGGCATCAAGCGCGGCATCATGGAGCTGGCCGACGCCGTCGCCATCAACAAGGCCGACGGTCCGAACGAACAGAACGCCCGCCGGGCAAAAACCGAGTACGAGGGAGCGCTGCACCTGATGAAATATCCCGCGCCCGACTGGACGCCGCCGGTGCTCACCTGTTCCGCGCTCGCGCGCGCAGGAATCGATGAGGTGTGGAACACCATCGAGGACTTCCGCACGCGCATGAAGGCCAATGGCTGGCTGGAGAAAAAGCGTCGCGACCAGGCGCTCGCCTGGATGCACGACAGCATTGCGCAATCGCTGCAGGATCGTTTTCGCGGACACGAGGGCGTGTCGCGCCTCATGCCCGAACTGGAGAAACTCGTGGCCGCCGGGGAACTCCCCCCGTTGCTGGCCGCGCAGCGCCTGCTCGAAGCATTTTTCGACGAGCAGATATCCACACTGTAGATCTGTCAACTGACCTCACCATTATCCCGGAGGGATCATGAAATTCACATCCGCCGCTGCCATTCTGCTTGCCGTCCTTCTTGCCGCCTGCTCGGGCAGCGAGGAACAGGTCCGCATGGAAATCCCGCCACCAAAGAAGGAGGAGCCGAAGATCGCTCCCCCTCCTCCCGAGCGTGAATTCACCTTCAATGAACGCTATTACGTGAAGAGCGCGGCGATCGACGATCCGGAGAACATCAATGACGCCCTGCAGGCGATTCGTGTCATCCAGCTGAAGGAAGGGAAAAACGAGGTGCTGGTGATATCGAGTTTCGACAAACTCGCCCAGCAGTCGATGGAAACCTGGTTCGGCATTGAAATGCCATCGTTCGCCCCCGGCAAGTACAAGCTTGCCGACGCTGAACGCATCCTTTTCTACCGCTTTTATCTCGGGGACGAGCGCAAACGGATCGACGGGGAGACTTATGAGGGCACCATCGAAATCGAGGAACATGGTGATGGAAGCCTGATCGGATATGTGGATGCCACCGTGAACGGGGTGACGAAATCCTTTGAAGAGGACTCGAAAAAGGTGCGCGTGAAGTTCAGCGGCTCCTTCCGCGTGCAGGAGGTCGCCCTCGAAAACACCATGATGAAAACGCGCTGAGCCGTGGCGAAACAGAAAACACGCTACGTCTGTCAGTCCTGCGGGGCGGATTTCCCGCGCTGGAGCGGAAAATGCGACGCCTGCGGGCAGTGGAATACGCTGGTCGAGGAGGTTGTGCGGCAGGAAGCGAAGGGACGCGGAGCGCGCGCATCGACCGGTGACGCACAGGTGCGGCCGATCACGCGCGTGGACGCGCGCGATGACGATCGCCTGCCCACCGGACTGCCGGAGCTGGACCGTGTTCTCGGCGGAGGTATCGTGCCCGGTTCGATGACGCTTCTGGGCGGGGATCCCGGCATCGGAAAATCCACGCTGATGATGCAGCTCGGTCGCGGAGACGCCCGTATCCTCTATGTCAGCGGCGAGGAGTCGCTGCGGCAGATCAAGTTGCGCGCGGAGCGCCTTGGCGTGGCGGGAGAGAACTTCCTCGTGCTCGCGGAGACCAATCTCGAGGCGATTCTGCATGCAGTCGACGAGCAGAAACCGCAGCTCGTGGTGGTGGATTCCATTCAGACCGTGTACCGTCCCGAGCTTGAGAGCGCGCCGGGCAGCATCTCGCAGGTGCGGGAAAGTACGGCCGTGCTGCTGCGGCATGCAAAATCCGCCGGTATCCCGATGGTCGTTGTCGGACATGTGACGAAGGAAGGCGTGATCGCTGGTCCCCGCGTCCTCGAACACATGGTCGACACCGTACTGCAGTTTGAGGGCGATCAGCATCACACCTACCGAATCGTGCGCGGACTCAAAAACCGCTTCGGGAGCACAAACGAGATCGGCATTTTCGAAATGCGGGAAGAGGGATTGCGGGAAGTCGCCAATCCCAGTGAAGTTTTTCTCTCCGATCGTACGAGAGGAATTTCGGGATCCTGCGTCAGCGCGAGCATCGAGGGCACGCGTCCCCTGCTGCTTGAGGTGCAGGCGCTGGTGACATCGAGCAGCTACGGCATGCCGCAGCGCACGGTGTCGGGGCTGGACGCGCGGCGCGTATCATTGCTTCTTGCCGTTCTGGAGAAGCGCTATGGCCTTCGGGTCGGACAGTATGACGTGTTCGTGAACGTCGCCGGCGGCGTACGCATCGACGAACCCGCGGTGGATCTCGCCGTCTGCGCGGCGGTGGTTTCAAGCGCCCGCGACGCAGCCATTGATCACGGGACGGCCGTGGTGGGCGAAGTCGGTCTCGGCGGTGAAGTCCGTTCCGTCGGACAGGTGGAAAAACGCGTTTCCGAGGCCGAAAAGCTCGGTTTCCACCGCATCGTCATTCCGCGCGGTGGTCTGCCCGGCAAGCGAAAACGGGAGATCGAGGTCGTCGAAGTGGATCTGCTCGCCGAGGCGATGGAGAAAATCCTTTAGAGATATTTCTCGAACAATTTCACGAGCATGTCTTCGTTCATTGCGCCGACGTGACGATCGACGACCTTCCCATCCCTGTCGATGATGAATGTCGTCGGGATGGAACGGACGTTGCCGTAGTCACGCGCGATCGCCGCACCGCCCAGCACGACCGGATAGTTGATTTCCCACTGCTCGACAAAAGGTTCGATCACCTTCCAGCCCTTGTGGTCGAGCGAGACGCCGAGAATTTCGACGTTCTTATCCCTGTACTGGCTGTACACTTTTTTGAAATCGGGGATTTCAGCGCGGCAGGGGGGACACCAGGTCGCCCAGAAATTCAGGACGATGACTTTTCCCTTGAGGGATTCAAGCGACCAGGTGTTGCCGTCTTTGTCCTTCAGTGAGAATTCCGGCGCAGGATCACCGACCTGTGCGGGCAGTGTCGTGGCCAGAAACAGAAAAGCGAGTATGGTGAAAGCGGTTTTCATGCGTTGTTTCCGGATTTCTGTATGGATGTTGTTGTATGATGCACATGAACTCCTCGGGGTTGCTCGTGCATCATATGCATTATGAACACGAAAACGGTTTTGTTCCGTTCACTTTCCGCACTTGCTGTGATGCTGCTGATCGCGGGCATGCATGCGCACGGTCAGGTCCCGATGCCAGGAAGCCTGCGTTTTGCACCGGACGCCGCGTGGGGATCAAGCGACATCCAGGTGGATGAGCTGCGCGCGCGCTGCTGGGCATCAAATGAAACAGTCGCGCGCGCAGGTGTGCCCGCGGCGATGCAGGATCTCGGCGCACCGCCGAAGGCTGTCGCCTGGGCGTCCCATCGCGGGGATGGTTCCTACCTCAGGATGATGGATACCAGCGGCATCGTGGATATTGCCATCGTTCATTATCCGCTCCGTGCGCAGGATGCACATGAATTACTGTTTTTGATGCCAGATGGTGAGGTTTTGAATGTCGATGACGCCCATCCCTATCCTCGTGCGGATTTGCTGCGGGATGGGGAATATGTCTCACTGCAGAAGCGTCATCCGGATCTTTCATTTCACCCCGCCGACAGGTCGCCGAACTCACTGCCGCGCATCGAGTCGCTTCCCGGCAATCGCGCGCGCGTGATTGTCGAATACCGGCTCACCGACGGGTGCCGCGCGTGCGCGCGCGCAGGGTACGCCCGCGGCGCATTCTATTTCGATGCTGAGGGGAGATTTCTGGCGAAAAAATTCCTCGGGGTTTACAGTACGCCGCCCGCCCGCCCCGAAGGAACAGCCGCCGATTGTGACACCCCGGACGACTGATTCCCCCTCCGCCGCGCTACGGCGGACCGTCGGTGGCTGAGAGCCAGCAAACAACGGCCAATCGGCCATAGCCTAACGGCTAATTTTTGCGTCTTCCCCGTAAAATCAGCGAACCGATGACGATCGCGGCGAGCGCCGTGAGCGATCCCCCGATGTAAAACGGCGCTGACGGACCGTAATGCTCCGCAACCCATCCCATCCACAGACTTCCCACCGGAAAAGCGGATTGAAAGGCCATGCTCAACAGGCTCATCACGCGTCCGCGCTGTTCTTCGGCGAGCTCCGTCTGCAGAGCGATATTGATCCCGGCCATCTGAAGCATCATTCCGAAGCCGCAGATCGGTATGAAAAGCACTGCGAGTTCGAAGACCGGAATGAGCCCGAAGACAATGAGGCTCATGCCGAAGCCAACGGCGCCGATGAAGAGCTGGCGAGCCAGGCCGCGTGTGCTGCTGCGGCTGGCGAGCAGCAGCGCGCCGATGGTTGCTCCGAGTCCGGATGATGCCACCAGCCACGACAATCCGGCAGCACCCCGGCCGAATCCCGCCTCTGCGATGACCGGCATCAGTGTGCCGTATGGCATCCCGAACAGTGCGATGAAAAAGAAGAGCAGCAGCCAGTTGCGGATTTTCGGGGTGCGGAAGGCGTATCGCAGTCCATCAGCGATGTGGGAAATCAGGCGCTGGTGCTCATGTGCACGCGCGCGCGCCTGCAGATGCATCATCGACAGGCTCACCAGCACCGCGATGTAGGTGACAGCATTGAACAGGAAGGCTTCGCCGATCCCGAAGCTGACAATGATCACACCGGCCAGTGCGGGACCGATCATGCGCGTGATGTTCACCGTCGTGGAATTGATGGCGATTCCGTTCGGAAGGTCATCCTTTCCGACCAGTTCCACAACGATGGCCTGGCGCAGGGGGATATCGAATGCCGTGATCAGCGAAAGCGCAGTTTCGAGGATAAGCAGAAGCTCGATCGTTATCGTCCCGGTGATGGTCAGGACCGCAAGTATTGTTGCCTGTACCAGAAAAGACGACTGCGTGATCTTGAGAAGGCGAAGCCGATGCATGCGGTCGGTAATCGAACCGGCGAGCGGACCCGCCAGCACGCCGGGAAAGAGCCCCGCGAACGCGGCGGCACCCACCCAGAACGGAGACTGTGTCAGTTCCCAGGCAAGCCATCCCACCCCGAGACGCTGTGCCCAGGTCCCGATCAGCGAAATCAGCTGTCCGGTGATGAACAGCCGGAAATTCCGGTGCCGGAACGCGCGGAATGTGGATCGAAAATAATCGTTCATGTTTTATAGAAGGCGCGAGAGCGCATCCGAATAGGTCTATTTCATCTTCAGATCCGATCCAGTCTCGCTGCCAGCCAGAGATCGATGAGCACCATCGCTGTCATGCCTTCGAGGATGGGAATGATGCGCGGGATGATGCAGGGGTCATGGCGTCCCTCACGGGCCATGCTGCCGATCGTGCTGACGGGCTTGACTGCGGCGCGCAGCACGATGCGCTCGCCGTTTGTGATGCCGCCCTGTATGCCGTAGGATCGAACAGCCGTGCCGCGCGGCGCTCCTTCGACGGGAATGTGATATGCCGATCCCGGAAGGAGCGCTTCGGTGAAGGCCTCTCCGAGTGACACCCCCGTCACCGCACCGATGCTCATCAGCGCGGAGATAAGCTCGGATTTGGCCTTGCGGAAAACCGGCTCTCCGAGTCCTGCCGGAACGCCATCAATTCGTACCTCAACGATCCCTCCAACGGAATCGCCCTGCTCCTTGAGCCGCAGAAGTTCCTCGGCGATCGCCACATCGGCATCCGCATCGGGACAGCGGGATGGAAATGCATCCACTTCCGCGCGCGTGAGTGTCTCACTGACCTGCGGAGCGATAATGTGCCCGATCTGCCGGGCAAAACCCGTGATGCGCACGGATGCGGGAAGCGCGCGCTCGGCGATTGCTCCACCGATCACGCGCGCAATGGTTTCACGTCCGGACGCGCGTCCCCCGCCCCGGTAATCGCGGATGCCATATTTCTGTTCCCAGGTTTTGTCCGCGTGTCCCGTCCGGTAAAGGTCCGGATCGTAATCCCGGCTGCGCGCGTCGTGATTGCGGACGACGACCGCGATCGGTGTGCCGAGCGTACGTCCGTCGAGAACACCGCTGAGAATTTCGGGCTCATCCTCCTCTGCGCGCGCGCTTGTCAGTACCGATTGTCCGGGACGCCGGCGGCGAAGCGCCTGCGCGATGTCGGATGCGTCAAGCTGCACGCCGGAAGGGCAGCCATCCACGACGGCCCCGAGGGCCGTGCCATGTGATTCTCCGAATCCGGTCAGGACGAAGAGATTGCCGAAGCTGTTGCCACGCATGAAGTTACCTCTCTGGTTCCTGATACAATAGCGGATGTTCCTTCACCTCCGCGCATCCCCACAGGCGTCGCTGAGCGAGCGCCTGGGCCTTGAAAAACGTCATGCCGCTGAATGCATGCTTCACTCCCGCAGGCGCGCGCGACACATTCCGGTACCGAAGATCCAGCCACGCGTGCGCGCGCGGGGCATTGATGGATGCATCCGCGCGTCCCCCGGAAGCATCCACGACGAGCGTCACGGACGTATTCGTGTATTTCCCCCAGCCTTCGCGCGCGCTGATCACGTTCACCGGATCCCACCCGCGATGCTCGAGCGCGCGTCGCAGTGCATGCGACACGCCTCCGGATCCGAACACCAGTGCTGATCCCGCTTCGATACCCTGTGCCTCGATTTCTTCCAACGCAGCGTGCATGCCGTCTTCATCGGTATCGTAGAGCAGGAAGCTTCCCTTCACGTAGGCGAGCGTGTTTCCGGCCGGAAGGTCGTTTTCGCATCCCACGAAATTCGATTCCACCATGTCGGTTTTCAGCGGAGACGTGATCGAGAGACCGCGAAAACCGAGCTGCGGCAGCAGGTGCAGGCAGTTGTCGATTTCCGCGGCTGTAAGCGGGATCTTGAAATAACTGCTTTTCCCGTCGTCGGCGGCAAGACTCAGCGCTCGGTGGAAGATGTCTCCGAAGCTTTCCTCGACCGGTTTGCCGAGGACGCCGTAGAACACCTCCGGCGCCGGCTCCTGCACATGCGGAAGGAAGTAATCGATCGACGGCGGCAGATGCGAGTGTTCCCCGCAGCCGCTGGAGATGTAATTGCTCTCGTTTCCGGCGACCAGACGCATCGCGCGCACCCAGCGCCAGGACTTGCCCTGCGGCAGGAAGGTGATGCGGCCGCCCTGTTTTTCATACACCTTGTAGAGCTGATAGGCGTAGCGCAGCTCGATCCAGGATTTGACGCGGGGCGCGTATTTGAGGATGATGAAATCCTTCCACTCCGGCCAGGCCTTCTCGATCCACGTCGGGAGGCTGATCAGATGATCGAAAAACTCCTTGTACACATCGTTCGGATGCGTGCTCAGGATCAGCGGACGCGGTGCGAGCCCGCGCAGATCAAGCTTCTGCAGCAGCGATGTGTCACAGTCGAATGCCGCCGCATCTTTCGCGCGCTGGAAAAAGCCGTCCTCATCGGTGCGCAGGGATGCAAGCCAGGGCATGTCCAATGCCGGGATATCCGTGAAGCGGTCGGAGCGAATTTCCACACCCGCCATGCCGAACAGCATGGCGTCCGCGGAACAGCGCTGAACGTCTTCGGCGTCGCGCGGCAGCATCCAGCTGCGGCGCATTCCCGCCGAGCCAACCGCGCCCTCGAGCCAGTCCGCAAGCAGAGCAAGGCGGGCAGCGGCTTCCTGCTCGCTGCAATCACGCTCGATGTGCAGCCGGCAATGCGCCGCTCGGCGATATGCCTCCTCACGCGTTTCCCGCATCCAGGTGATTTCCTCTTCAGGTGACAGATCCGGACGCAGGCGGTCACGGCTGCTGAGAGCGTCCTCCTCCCAGCCGTCGCGTGAAATCCAGATCGTGAACACACCGCTGGGGTATTCCCGCAATCCCGCACCGACAGATATCACTGCCGGTTCTTCGCGTGAGCGTATGTCACCGAGAACGTGGATTTCCGTGTCGCGGAAATGCGATTCGTCTTCGGCAACCAGTTCAGCAGCGGTTTTGCCGACGCGGCGTTCGATTTCCAGATCGAGATCGATGTGCGGGATGCCGCGCGCGTCCGCGAGTGCGCGTCCCAGCGTGCTTTTCCCCGTTGCACGATGTCCGATGAGCAGAAAAATGTTTCCCATGATGTCTCTCAGCAGATACACAGCATTGCATCCACTCAATATACCCTCCGCGGACCGCTTCCTCAAAAAACGTCAACGGGAGGAATTTGCCTTTAGCTGTCTGTGTTGCTATAGTATAGGGTAGTCAATTTCTTGACACACCTATGTAATAAGGATCAGATCCATCATAAGGAGGAATGATATGGCTTTACCACGTTTTGAAAAGGAATGGGAAGGATTTCGGGGACACGTAGCAGTCAAATGGGACAAGCTCAGCGAAGATGATCTTCTGAAGGTTGAAGGTAATCTCAGCGATCTCGTGAAGCTGATCGCCTCGAAGTACGGCGAACAGAAGGGTTCGGTCGAGGGAAAGCTTGCCGAGCTGTACAACAGCTATCTCGAGAACAAAGAGCGCATCGCCCAGGGTATCGCGGAAGCACGCGAGGAGATCGGCGAACGTTCACGTGATTTCGCCGACAACATCCGCCAGCGGGCCATGGACCTGCAGGAAAACGCGAAAGAACGCGTTACACGCATCCGGGAAGAGAATATCGATCCGGCCGTGCAGAAATCGGAAGAGTACATCAAGGTGCATCCGTTCTCTGCCGTGATGGGCGCATTCGGTGTCGGTATGCTGATCGGCGGAGTGATCGGACTGCTGTCGCGCAACAAGGACTGACAGGCGCGACGAAGCCGCGCACGCTGCAGTCACACGAAATGACTGCGCCGTCAGTGGCAATACCGGAACAGCGTTCCGGTTTCAGCACTGCTGCAGTCGCGCGATTCCTTCGCGAAGGGTTTCGTCGGTTTTGGCGAAGCACAACCGCAGCATGCCATGTCCTTCCTCGCTTCGGCTGTAGAACACCGAAGGAGGAATGACGGCTACGCCGCGCTCGGTAACGAGACGCGTCGCGCAATCCACATCACTTATGCCCGTGTCCGCGGGCAGTGACACCATCATGAAATACGATCCTTCGGGACGGTGCGCCGTGAGCGTGCTGTCCCGAAGTCCGTTTTCGAGCAGATCCCGTTTCGATTGATACATCGCCCGGAATTCCGGGAGGTATTCCTCGAGATGGTCGAGCGCATGCGCCATGGCATGCTGCCCGGGCGTGTTGACGGCGAAGGTTGCGAACTGATGCACCGTCCGCACGGCATCGGTCAGCGGTGCCGATGCGATGGTGTAGCCGATTTTCCAGCCCGTCATGCCAAACGTTTTTCCCGTCGATGACACGGTCAGCGTGCGGTCGCGCATCCCGGGCAGGGTTGCGAAGGGGATGTGATGGCGTCCGTCGAAGGTGAGAAATTCGTATACCTCGTCGCTGATCACGAGCAGATCGTGCTTCGATGCGATGTCGGCGACCGACTGCAGTTCTTCTCGCGTGAACATGCGTCCGGTAGGATTATGCGGATTGTTGACCACGATCATCCGCGTGCGCGGGGTGACCGCGCGTTCGAGTGCATCGGCGTCAATGCGGAATTCCGGTCGATGCAGCGTCACGCAGACCGGATCGGCACCCGCAATACGGCAGTTCGCGTGATAGCTGTCGTACCACGGCTCGAAAAGGATCACTTCATCGCCGGGATTCAGCAACGCGATCATCGATGAGAACAGGGACTCCGTAGCGCCCGCCGTCACGGTGATCTCCGTATTCGCATCCCATCCGAGATCGTAGAAACGTCGGTGATATTCCGCCACAGAGTTCCGCAGCCGTCTCGTGCCGGGCATCGGCGCGTACTGGTTTTTACCGGATTTCAGCGCCTCGGTGAAGGCCTCGACGACCCAGGTGGGACCATCGAAGTCGGGAAAGCCCTGTCCAAGGTTCACCGCGTCATGCTCGATGGCGAGCTGGCTCATGGTGGCGAAGATCGACGGCTCGATCCCGGCGATGCGCTGCGCGCGAAACGTGTTTGCGTTCATTTCTTCGGTCTCCGTTCCTGCGATTGTTAGTCCGTTCTGTCCGTCCCGCTGTTCTGCGAGCCGCCATCTTCCCGCGTGCCAGCATCCTCCCGCACATCGGCATCCTCCCGCACATCGGCATCCTCCCGCACATCGGCATCCTCATGTGATCCATCCCGGCGCGATTTCCCGGCCTCCCTGCGGAGGGCGTAAATGAGCAGCAGCATGAAGCCGCCCCAGACAATCCCGAGGATGAGTATCATGGTGATGAGGGCGCCGCCGGTCATGCGCGCACCTTTCCGCGGTCGGCGCGGCGGTTCCACCAGATGAAAGCGGCAAGCACGACGCCCCACTGCAGCAGCACGGTGCCGAGGCTCCATTCGCTGAAGGGATTCAGGGACTCGAGCCAGCCTTCGCCCGAAAGCGTCTGGCTGAGCCACCACCCGAGGAGGATCACCGCTTCGAGAAATACAAACGCCATCAGGTAACGCCACCATCCGCCGAGGCGGAAATCGCTGTCCTCCGAATCCATGAAATTGAGCCGGAAGCGGCGCGCGCCGTATTTGAGCACGGCAAAAGCGAAAAACAATCCGGACAGCATCAGTCCGATGCCCCAGACGGCGTCCTGGTTGTTGAAGAAGGCCGGACTCAGTGCCGAAGGCAGGCCGAATATCACGCCGCCCGCGCCGACAATCACCACCGCGCGCGTGCGCGCGATGCGGCGGTCGACGAGCACGCGCGTGGCGAGCTCCACGAGGGAGACGAGCGAAGTGAATGCCGCGAAAAGCAGCGCGAGGAAGAACAGCGCCATGAAATACTGTCCGGCGGGCATTTTGGCGAACAGCTGCGGTACCCAGATGAATGTGAGGCCGTTGTTGCCGGCACCGACGATATCCGCGGCGGCATCCGGCTGAATGGAAAATATCGTGGTCAGCACCAGGATGCCGGCCATGAGCGAGATGCTGTTGTTTCCAAAGCCCAGCAGGGCGGCGTTGAGCGTGGTGTCTTCACGCGCGCGCGCATAAATCGAGTACACGAGCACGAGACCCCAGCCCGCGCCCGTGTCCCACGCATTCTGCGTGAGCGCCTGAAGCCAGATTTCCGCGTCCGCGAGATCGGCCCAGTGTACGGTGAAGAGGAAATCGAGCCCGATATGCGCACCCGGAAGCGTGACGGCCCTGACAAGCAGGATGATGACGAGCAGAATCAGTGTCGGCAGCAGGATGCGCGCGATGCGTTCGATACCGCGCACGCCGTGATAGACCAGCGCCACTGCGGCGACGACCATGGTGACGTGCGTCAGCACCGCCTGGGTGCTTCCCTCGAAGCTCTGCCAGAACGCCCCGGGTACGGCATTGGGGATCTCACCGGTGAACGAGGCGACCAGGAAGCGCAGGCACCAGCCGGTGACGACGGAATAATAGAACATGATGGCCGTTGCGGTGAACGCGACCCAGAGTCCCATCCAGCGGAAACGGCTGCCGATCAGGCGTCCGAAGGCGTCGACCGGACCGGAACGGAGAGATTTCCCCATGGTGAACTCCACCATGAGAAGGGGGATGGACCAGAGGAAAAGAAAGATCAGCCACGGGATGAGAAAGGTGCCGCCGTCGTTGGTGGCCGCGATGCGCGGGAAGCGCCAGATGTTGCCTGTGCCCACGGCCATGCTCAGCATGGCGAGCATCATGCCCCAGCGTGAGGAGAATGTTTCTCTTCTGCCTGTCGCGGTATTCATGCTCCGCTGCTTCGTTGAGGGATGGAATATCGATGCTTCGGAAACAAGGATGTGCATCCTGCGCGTAGAAAATACTGATGATTGCAACGCGATGAAACTGGAGTGCGATGCCATCACGGCGAGTTGCCACGAATATGCCGAGCGGGTATATTCGGTTCAATCACATCCAACGCAACGAGGAAAGTTATGAGACTATTTGTTCGTCCCGGTGTTCTGCTTCTGTCGCTTCTGCTTTTCACTTCCTGCGGCGCATTGAAGAATATTCAGGATGCGGTGACCAATCTCTCCCGCTGCAAGTTCAAGCTCGATTCCGTCAATAACTTCCAGCTCGTCGGCATCCGCCTGGCGGACAAGAAGAACCTCTCGGATCTCAGTGTGGCCGACGGTGTGAAGCTGGCGGCGGCCTTCGCCCGGGATGAATTTCCCGCCTCATTCACGCTCAACGTGGCGGCGATCAATCCCAACGACGGTACGGGCGGAACGCCGCAGGCAGCGGCAACGCTCACGAGTTTCGCATGGACACTGATCATTGACAACACGCTCACCATCAATGGCGACATCAGTGAGCCCATCAGCATTCCCGGCACCGGGCAGCAGGCCATCATTCCGCTGGAGATGAATCTCGATCTCGCGAGATTCTTCAAGGAAAAGGGGTATGAGAGTATCGTCAATTTGGCGCTGGCGATGGGCGGGATGAACGGATCACCCTCCCGCATCACCCTTCGCGCAAAGCCGCGTCTGCGGACGTCATTCGGAGAGATTACCTATCCGGGTATGATCGATATCGTGGATACGGAATTCAGAGCGCAGTAACTGTGTAATCTGTCTGAATCTACCGGCTGGCGTGCGTCTCTGAGACTTCCGGTTCGAGGAGCCGGCGGGCGCCGACGTATGTGCGGTTGTAGTAGGGGTGTTCGAGGCTGGATATGACCACGCCGTACTTCGTGCTGGCGTGTGCGAACAGATGCTGTCCGATGTAAATCCCGACATGCGAGACCGGAGCACGGCGGCGGCGCGTCTTGAAAAAGACCAGATCGCCTATCTTCAGTTCATCGCGCTTGATGTTCTTTCCTTCGCGGTACTGCTGGTTTGAGCTGCGCGGCAGGCGGATGCCCAGTGCGCGGCTGTAAATCGTGCCGGTGAAAGCCGAACAGTCGAGCCCGCGCGTGGCGTCCGTACCGCCATAGCGGTAACGGATACCCAGGAGATTGATGATTTCCCTCATGAGCTCGGGCCGGTTCACGGCGGAATTGATTTCCGTCAGATCGTCGACGGCGCCGGCCATCGTCTGTTCAAGCACTTTGTCGGCGACACTTTCAAAGGCGGGGACTTCTTCGATATTCTCATCATCACCCTCGGCAAGCTCATCCTCGATCTCTTCGATGTCGAGCCCGACGCGGTCGTTGAAATGCATGGTCGAGGCGATTGACTGGTTGACGATCATGCGCTGCACGTCTCCTGTGTCCTCGGGAAGCTCACTGCCGCAGGCTTCCTCCTTGATCACGGAATAGGACGCGACAGCCGTGGGATCGATCAGATCGCGGCTCGACCGTTCCGCGTTGGGAAGCTGGTCCGGCGCAAAGGATGTGCTGGATGTGCGGAATCGAGGAAGGGGCTCAAGCGTTGAACAGCCTTCCAGAAGAATCACGGCAAGAGAAAGAAGAAGCAAGGCTCGAAAAGGCATGCGTCTCGATTTCGTTGATGAACATGCTGCAGAAGGAGACACGAGGAACTGCAGCGTTTATCCCGGAGCTGCAAATAATACTTCCGGGTTTGATAATTTATGCCGGGTCAATTCAAAATGCAAATGAAAATCACCGATCCCTGTTCCATCCGGGATCGGCGAAAACTGTCCGCAAAACATGCGGGGCGACCGTTCGCCCGGCGCGGGAAATTATCATCGGGCAATGGACAGAGAGTATTGAAAAAAAGAAGCCCCTGCGTGGGGCTTCCGGAATTTTTTCTGTCCTGATTGTGGATTGCCGGGACGCCGCTTTTACATCAGCGGCTTGACCTTTTCTTCGATGGCCTGCTTGGGCACGGCGCCCACGATGCGGTCGACCACCTCGCCGCCCTTGAAGACGAGCAGCGTGGGAATGCTGCGGATGCCGAATTTCATCGCCGTGTTCGGATTGTTGTCCACGTCGAGCTTGCCGACTTTCAGTTTGCCGTCGTAATCCGCGGCGAGTTCCTCAACGACGGGGGCAACGATACGGCAGGGTCCGCACCACACGGCCCAGAAGTCAATGAGTACGGGGATGTCAGACTGTTCGACTTCCTGCGCGAAGTTGGCATCGGTAATTTCCACGGGTTTCATGCGCGAGACTCCTTCTGATTGATTATGTATCCAACGATATTCGTACGTTCGATGCGCCGAAGATACTGCGGAGTTCAAGCAGCAGCTCGCGCGTCACTTCGATACGCAGCGCCCTGCTGACAAGATTCCACTCCTGGCCGTTACCATCGCTAACATAAAAAAAGCAGGGAGAATTTCCTGAACCGCGACGTTCCTCGAGCAGGGCAATGCCGTCACGGATCTGCTTTTTCGTGGCAGCCACCGTGGAAATGGAAATGATCAGTCCTCTTGCGAGCCGGGGGATCGCACGCGCGATGTCAATGACTTCATCGGCGACGATGCGCAGGGCGTCGCCGCTGACCTCCGCTTTTCCGGTCATGACCACCGGCCGGTCTTCCGCGATGTCGGAGATGGACCGTTCGTAGGCGTCCGCGAAAACCAGACAGTCGGCCTTCCCGGTGAAATCCTCCAGTGTCACGAAGGCCATCGTGCGTCCCCGCTTGTCGATTTTCGTGCGCAGAGCCGAGATGATGCCGCTGGCGCGAATCATTGTGCCGTCGATATCGGGCGTCACATTCCCCAGCTCCACGCTGGTCATCGCTTCGACTTCCAGGCGCCATGGCTCCAGCGGATGCCCCGAGACGTAGAATCCCAGCACGCTTTTCTCGCGAGAAAGCTTCACCGCCTCGCTCCAGTCGTCCATCCGCGGCAGCGACGGCTGCGTCGATGCGGTGGTGACGCTGTCGGTGGCGTCATCGAAGAGGCTCGACTGCCCGATTTCCAGTTCCTGCTGCTTCTGCAGTCCGTGTGCGATGGCACTCTCGATCGCCGAGAACTGCTCGGCGCGGTTTCCTTCCAGCGAATCCATCGCGCCCGCCAGCACGAGACTCTCCATGGTTTTCTTGTTCACCGCACGGGTGTTCACGCGCTCGGTGAAGTCGAACATGGTGCGGTAGGGACCGCCCTCGCTGCGTCCCTCCACGATGCTCTCCACCGCTCCGATGCCCACGTTCTTGATCGCCGCGAGACCGAAACGGATACGGTCTTTCTGCACGCTGAAATCCACCACGCTTTCGTTGACGTCGGGCGGCAGCACTTCGATGCCCAGCTTGCGGCACTCGTCGATGAGCATGACGATTTTCTCGGTCTTCGCCATTTCCGCGGTCATCAGCGCCGCCATGAACTCGGGCGTGTAATTCGCCTTGAGCCAGGCAGTCTGGTAGGCGAGAATGGAGTAGGCGACGGAATGCGATTTGTTGAAGCCGTAGTTGGCGAACTTGTCGATCATGTCGAAGATCTCGCTCGCCACCTTGCCTGAAATTCCCCGTTCCTCGGCGCCTTTCACGAAAGCCACCCGCTGCTCGGCCATCACGTCGGCTTTCTTCTTGCCCATCGCGCGGCGCATGATATCCGCCTGTGCGAGCGTGAAGCCGGCGATCGTGCTTGCGAGCTGCATCACCTGCTCCTGGAAGACGATGATGCCGTACGTGGATTTCAGGATCGGCTCCATCGAGGGATGCAGGTATTCGATCTCCTGTCGGCCGAATTTCCGGTCGATGAAGTCGCCGATGAACTCCATCGGACCCGGCCGGTACAGCGCGTTCATGGCGGCGAGGTCGTCGATGGATTTCGGCTTGAGTTTCGAAAGATACTCGCGCATGCCTGAGGATTCGAACTGGAAGACGCCGACCGTGTGTCCCTCGCCGACCATCTCGAAGGTCTTCGCGTCGTCGAGCGGGATTTCCTCGATGTCGATGTCAATGCCGCGGTTCTTCTTGACCAGTTTCACCGCGCGGTCGATGACGCTGAGCGTGATAAGCCCGAGGAAGTCCATCTTCAGCAGACCGGCCTCTTCGAGGTCGCCCATGTTGAACTGCGTCATCAGCTCGGTGTTGGGCGTCTTGTACAGCGGCACGTAGTCGCTGGTGTCACTCGGCGCGATCACCACGCCCGCCGCGTGCATGCCGACGTTGCGGTTCAGTCCCTCGAGAATAAGGGAATACTCGATGAGCTGCTGAATCCTGGGATCATCGCTCTTGCGCACCCATTCCAGCTCCTTGATCGCCTGCCATTTCCTCGTGTCATCCTTTTCAATGCCGAAGGCGTAGCGCAGCGGCTCGACCTTGCCCATGCGCACGGGGATGTGCTTGGTGATGGACTCCACCACATTGAGCGGGATGCCCAGCACACGGCTGACATCCTTCACCACGGCACGGGCGCTGAGCTTTCCGTAGGTGATGATCTGTGAGACGGAATCCTCGCCGTAGGTCTCGCGCGTGTAGGCGATGACCTCCTCGCGGCGGTCATCCTGGAAGTCCACGTCGATATCGGGCATCGACGTGCGGTCGGGATTCAGGAAGCGTTCGAACAGCAGGTCGTATCGCAGCGGATCGACGTTGGTGATGCCGAGGGAGTACGCCACGAGGCTGCCCGCCGCAGAGCCGCGTCCCGGACCCACACGGATGCCGCGTTTTTTTGCGGCGTTGATGAAATCCTGCGTAATGAGGAAGTAGCCCGAATAGCCCATCGACGTGATGACGCCCAGCTCGAAATCCAGGCGGTCGCGCGCATCCTGCGTGAGTGTTTTGTACCGCTGTTCGGCGCCTTCGTACACCAGCTCGCGCAGATACTCGTCGAGATTCGCCGCGTTCGAGCTGTCGGGAATCGGGAACTCAGGCATGTACAGCGTGCCGAGCGGCAGCTCGAAATCGACCTTCTCCATGACCTCTATGGTGGATTCGATCGCCTGCGGGTAATCCTTGAAGAGCTCGAGCATTTCCTGCTCGCTCTTGTAATAGTACTCCGCGGTTTCGTAGCGCAGGCGCGTGATGTCCTCGGCCTCGCGCACATCGGCGATGTGCAGGTACACGTTGTGCGCGACCGCGTGATCGCGGTTGACGTAATGAATGTCATTCGTGCAGATCAGCTTCATGCCGAGTTCGTCAGACAGCTTCTGCATGCCCTCGCGAATGATGGCTTCCCGTTCGAGTCCGTGATTCTGGATCTCGAGGTATACGTCGTCGCCGAACAACCCGCGCAGCCGCACCGCCACGTCACGCGCCGATTCGTAATCCCCGATGGCAAGGTAGGTCGACACGACCCCGCCCGCACAGGCGGTCATCGCGATGAGTCCCTCGTGATGACGCTCGAGCAGCTCCCAGTCGATGCGGGGCTTGTAATAGAAGCCCTCGGTATGCCCGTAGGTGGTCAGCTTGACCAGGTTGCGGTAGCCGGTCTCGTTTTTCGCGATCAGCACCAGATGATTGTAGCCATGGCGCTTGCCTTCGGGATGCGTCTCGCTGGCGTTGCGGTCGAAGCGCGACCCGCGCGTGACCATGTACATCTCGTTGCCGATGATCGGTTTGATGCCCGCTTTGCGGGCCTTCTTGTAGAACTCCACGGCGCCGAACATGACGCCGTGATCGGTCAGCGCGAACGCCGGCATGTTCTGCGCGACCGTGGCTTCGATCAGACTGTCGATCGTGCTCGCCGCGTCAAGAAGGGAGTAGTGGGAATGATTGTGCAGATGTATGAAATCAGCCATTGGGCCCCGGAGTGTCGAATCTCGCGATGCATGTAAAATATATCCACTGCGGAACGAAAGGCAATCGCATCGTGCGCGCCGGATGATCCCGCGCGGCGCTTTTTCCTTGTCCCGCTTTCACTTGCGCGGGATGCGGGGCAGGCGTTTTTCTGGAAGTCCGCGCCGGGGATTTCGTATATTTCATTTTTTCTCATTGATTCGGCTTGCATCAAGGATGAACACGGATATTGCACAGGCCCTGAAGGCCTATGAAAAGAAGGATTTCGAATCGGCGGTCACGTTGCTCACACGGGGTATCCCCGGCGTGGAGGATATTGCCGAGCGGGTGCGTCTGCGCATCCGTCTCGCGTCCGCCTATGACGAACTCGGCCGGTACACCGAGGCGCTCGCCGAGCTGAAGGCGGTGCTGGAGGACGATGCATCCTCCGCGGCTGCGTGGAACAACATCGGCGTGATCTGCGGACGCCTCGAGCGACTCGACGAGGCGCGCGTGGCCTTCGAAAAGGCCTACCGCATCGATCCCGAAAATGCGGAGCATCTGATCAGTCTCGGGTCGGTGAGTCTGAAGCTCAGCGATCCCGGCAATGCACTGAAATATCTGCAGCTTGCGATCGAACTGGTTCCGGGTCATCCCGTGGCGCATGCCAATCTCGCACTGACGTTCGCCGTGTTCGGCCGTCTCGAGGAAGCCGAGGACGCCCTGCGCCTGGCCATTCTCTACGGCTTCGACCAGGCGGATGCCATCCAGGCGAAAATAGACGCACTCAAGGAAGTACGCGAAAAGCTGCACCGGGAAGCCGAGAAGAACGTGACTGACGCGGAGAGCGGCAAGGACGAGCAGCCGCCCGCATCGGGAGGCGAAGCCGAACTGCTTCTCCGACTGGAGCGCGAAATGTTCGCTCTTGCCGAGCAGCGCTACGGCAATGACACGAGGACGGAAAAGGAGGCGGGCGCCGCGGACATCGACGAGCGCATGCGCACGCTTCGCCAGAGCATCAGGGCGCTGCGCCGCACACTCGGGATGGAGGAAGTGACCGACAGCGATGTGGTCGCCGGGGTCAACTACATGCGCGGAGAGGATGAAACGGGATGACGCCGTCTGTTACCTTGCCTTTCTACCCCCCGCTCCGTACTTTTTGCTTTATGCGATTTTCGCCGTCACCCATCTTCACAACCACGACTGCGCGGTGAACAAATCCAGTTTCGGTATCGGCGCCGTGATGCTTGCAGCAGCGGCGGTCTTCATTTATTTCGACGATCCGGTGTACATCCGCATCGTTTCCGCCGTCATTTTCGTGTTTGGCGCCGTTCTGCTGTATCAGATACTGTCGAGGACTGCTGCCTCGGATGACGACGGGGAAGCGGCTGAGGCGTCTCCGGAGGATGAGCCAGGCAGACAGCCTGCGACCGCGCATGCGGATGCGACATCCGCTCCGCCCGACAGCCGCAGCATCCCACAGCCGCCCCTGACCGCTCCCGCCGGCGAAATCCCCCCCGAGCTCTACCGCTTCGACACCGAGTCACTGCCGCAGGAAGACCCGCGCGCGGAATTCGATTTCCTCACCAACAAGCTGCTGCAGGTGCTCCGGGAGCATGTGCTCGCGCATACGGTCGGTCTGTACTGGATCAACATGGACCGTGAGCAGATCATCATCGGTGAGTTCTGCACCGACTCGGGGAACTTCACCACCGCGCGCCGCCTGAATCTGGGCAACGACCTGATCAGCCGTATCGCGCTCGAGCAGCGGCCGGAAATCGTCTCCGATGTGTCTGCGGCCAGCGAGTCCGATCTCGTCATCTACTATGATGCCGCGGAGGGTGTGAAATCCTTTGTCGGCGTCCCGATGTTTTTCAACGGGGAAGTTATCGCCGTGCTCGCTGCCGACAGCAAGGCTCCCGACGCGTTCGGACTCGAGACCGTCGGTTCCATCGGACAGGTGACCTCGCTGATCAACCTGCTGCTCGGCAGCTACAATCAGAAATTCGACCTCGCCGCCGATTCACGCATGCTCGGCGTGCTGGATCATATGCAGGAAGGCATCGACCGCAATCTCGATTCCTACGGCGTTGCGACCGTCACGGCCCGGGCAGTCACCGAGATCATGGACTGGGATTACGTCGCCGTGATCCTGCACAGTCCCGAACGGAAGTCCTGGGTCGTGGTGAAAAGCCTCGCCAAGGCAGCGAATCTTCCCTACATCTCCGAGGGTGTGACGGTGGACATGTCCGGCTCGGTACTCAAGGCCGGCCTTGACAGTACAACCGGCGTCATCATTGACGCGCCGGCACCGCCCGGCTACCGTTTCCACGAGAAGGAAGCGATCAATTCGTTCGGACAGCTCTGCATCGTACCGCTGGTGACATCCCGCGCCTATTACGGACTGCTCGTCGTCGAGTATCGCGAGAATCACCAGTATGCCGATCAGGATCTCGGTATCCTACGGCGCATTGCGGTGCGTGCCGCGACGGCGATTGAAAACGCGCGCCTGTACGAAAAGACGCGCAAGCACCTGCTGCTGGACGAAGCCACACAGACCAGCAGCCGCACCCTGCTGCTGCGGCGTCTCGCCGAAGAGCAGGAGCGCATCAAGGCGCGCGGCGACAGCGCGGTGTTTTTCCTCGTGCGCCTCGACAGTCCCGAAGAGCTGCAGCAGAAGCACGGCGCCTATGAAATAGAGGAAATCCTCTTCAAGATCGGACGGACGCTGAAGGAGCATGTCAGCAGCTACGACGTGGTCGGGCGCTTCGATGACGTGTCGTTCGGCGTATTGCTGCTGTACTCCACTCCCGAGGACGCCTACCTGCGCGGAGAAAAAATCCGCAAGGCCGTTGCCGGCAATGTGCTCGCGCATGGCAGTTCGAGTTATTCGATTTCCATCAGTATTGCCGGATGCACACTCAGCCAGTCGACCGATGCCGAGCACATTCTCAAGCTCGCCCAGCAGGCCATGGACCGCGCGATATCGGACGGAGGTAATTGCGTCAAAGTGGTCTGACGGATTGCGTATCGACCCACCGCGGATCCTCGTTTTTCGCCCCCCCGCGCACAGATTGATCACTTGCACCTGTATCTCATTTATTGCATATTGAAGTTTGCCCTTTCTGGCCTGTCGGCCGGGAGGGCTGTGTTCTGTTCAACACTGCGGGGTCCTCGTGCGCCCGCCTGAAGCATTCCTTGACACGGGCGTTCTCACGGATCTGGCTGACAGCGGGCGGGCAGCTGCCGTTTCGCTCGACCGGCTGTCTTCCGTGGCCTTTGTCGTCACCACCGTGCTGAATGCGGCCGAGCTGCTGCACCGTGCGGCGTCTGACGGGGAGAAAGCAGCGGCGCATGGCGTGCTCACAGGCGTACATGTGCTTGGATTTCACCAGCGCTATGCTTCCGTGATTGCGGAGGCGCTGGACGCGAATCCGCCGGGCGGTCTCCGAGCCGCGATGCTTGCAGGTTTCTGTATCAGCAACCGCGTTCCCCTGGTTACTGACGACGTGAACCACTATCGCGGCATCCCGCATCTCACGGTAGTGGATATTGCAGACCTTTCGTCCGATCCGGATGCACTTGCCAGGGCGCTCCAATTGCGGCACTGACAGCACACGGGCGTGACCTCAGCAGAATTCGCCCCGTCCGCATGGAATTCAATCCGATTCTGCGGTGTTGAAATCATATAGTGGTACGATTGTATCGAAACCACGCGCGATGTCCCTGCGTATTATGATGACGCGGGCAAGACGAACGACCGATAACCCGTCTCAGGAATGTTCATCACAGCAAGGTGATTGAGTGAGGATATCGAAACAGTATACCAACCGGGAAAGCCAGTCACTGGACAAGTATCTCCAGGAGATCGGCAAGGTTGATCTTCTGACGCCTGATGAGGAAATCGAGCTGGCCAAGAAGATCAAGGCCGGCGGCGGTGGTGCGCAGGCCGCCCTCGAAAAGCTGACCAAGGCAAATCTGCGCTTTGTGGTCTCCGTGGCGAAGCAGTACCAGAATCAGGGACTCTCGCTCGGCGATCTGATCAACGAGGGGAACCTCGGACTGATCAAGGCGGCGAAGCGTTTTGACGAAACGCGCGGATTCAAGTTCATCTCCTACGCGGTGTGGTGGATTCGTCAGTCCATTCTCCAGGCGCTCGCCGAGCAGTCGCGCATCGTGCGTCTGCCCCTCAACCGCGTCGGTGCCCTCAACAAGATCGGCAAGAAATTCAGCGAACTGGAGCAGAGCTACGAGCGCGAACCCAGTGCCAGCGAACTTGCCGAAGAACTCGACATGACGCTTTTCGAAGTGGCCGACACCCTGAAAATATCCGGCCGTCACATCTCGGTGGACGCGCCTTTCGCGCAGGGTGAAGACAACAGGCTGCTCGACGTCATCCAGGACGACCGCCAGCCCAATCCCGACATGACGCTGATGACCGAGTCGCTGAAAGTGGAGGTCCGCCGCGCACTGGCCACGCTCAGCGAACGCGAGGCGGAAGTCATCCGCCTGTATTTCGGGCTCGACCGCGAACACTCGCTGACGCTTGAGGAAATCGGCGAGAAGTTCAATCTGACCCGCGAACGCGTGCGCCAGATCAAGGAGAAGGCCATCCGCCGTCTGCGCCACGCTTCCCGCAGCAAGCAGCTTCGTTCCTATCTCGGCTGACTGCCTTTCCCGGCACTCATTCTTGGACGCTCCCGGCGACGGGAGCGTTTTTTTTTCGGGCTGCCCGGCTGTGCGGATGATTACAGTGCATGGGAATGATTTGCGCTGGAAATCGGCGCAAGAAAATCAAGGTCATGAAAAAACGCATGCACGGAATTGGGCATTGAGTCTTTGCTCAATGATGTCTATACTGTGCTCCTGTGAATCGCTGATGTTTCACCGTGGAGTTCTGTATGAGGAGAGTTGCGTTACCGTTATCAGAACGATTCACTGTTCATGCCGTCGGATTACTCAACAAGGTGCACCATGCTCACCAGTCCAAACAACAGGACGGGCAGCTGCACACGATCCGCATGGCACGGAACATGAATTTTTCGCTGCGGCAGGCCGACGAGAAGACGCTTCAACGGCGTATCGGTCTGTAAACCACCCCACCATTTTTTCATTCCGCTCCGCCCCTCCCGGCGGAGCGGTTTTTTATTATCCGGCGCGAGGGAACCGTTTCACCCCTGTTCCGGTGTTGTGTAGCTTTGAGCATCGACCATCAGGAAAGGAGATAGAAAAGTGCCCGTCATCACATGCTCCCGCTGCGGCGAGGAGAAAGAAGCCGTCACGAAAACAGCCTTCTACCGCGGCGAGGTGCGCGAGAAGCTGCTTGCCCATGCCTGCCAGCAATGCTGGGACGAATGGATCAAGATGCAGATCATGCTCATCAACGAATACCGCCTCAACCTCATGGATCCCGCTACCGACGAGTTCCTCAACAAACAGGTGCTCGCATTCTTCAATCTCGGCGAAGGCGACGATGCCGCCACGGTGAATTATACGCCACCGGAGTAGCATCTGCTCGCAGCGCTATCCGCTCACAGTGGCATCCGGTCGCAGCGGTATCCCGCTCGGAGCGGAATCCCGCCGGAATCGAATACATCTGCCGTACGGGACATCCGCGCCTGCTCCGTGCAATCGAAATGAGTAAATAAACAACGGGCCGATTCAATCGAATCGGCCCGTCGTGCATTCACTGCTTCCAAGAGACTTGGGAGCAGTAAGTGGGCCCTGCAGGACTTGAACCTGCGACCAATGGATTATGAGTCATCTGTAGATTGCTTATTCCGAGCCATTTTAACCGTTTTTCTTTGAACTGTTCCCACAGTGAGACCAAACGGAGCTAAAATGGAAGGATTTTCCCTGTTCAGACGGGCGAAAAAGGTCTACTACGTCAAGTACTTCGAGGATGGAGTCTGGAAGAAGAGATCCCTCAGAACCTCAAAGCGGTCGGAGGCGATCAGGAAGCTTGAGAACCTCTCGGCTGTCCTGCGCCCCTCTCTTCAGCGGATTACACTCGGGGCTTTCATCCAGAAGTTCCTCGATCACGCTCAGCACAGTCTCTCTCCTGCTGGATTGAAGAGGTACTCTCAAGCCATCGCACGATTCAGGGAGCACATCGTCGACGAAGATCGAGTCCTTGAGTCTATCACCCTTCGTGAGTGTGATGCGTTCGTCTCCCTCCGGCTCCAGTCTGTTCAGCCAACCACCGTGAACAGTGAGATCCGACATCTGAAAGCACTTTTCAATCGAGCCGTGCGTTGGGAGTACCTCGCTCGGAACCCCTTTGCCAAGATCCGGCTACTGAAGATTCCGGAGACTCCCCCGACCTACCTGTCCAAGCAGGAGTTCCAAGATCTGTATCACGCCATCGAGGAACCTTGGCTCAAGATGGCGGTGCTTCTTACCTGCACGTTGGGACTGCGGAGCGGCGAAGTGATCGCCCAACGCTGGAAAGACGTTGATACCAAGAAGGGAATCGTGCACGTGCGGAACACATCCGACTTCACGACCAAAAGCCGACGGAATCGGATCGTTCCTATTCCCAAAGTCGTGATCCCCATCCTCATTGAAGCACAAGCCAAGGCGAGATCAGAGTTCGTTCTTCACGACCCACAGCGGAAGATAGACTCCTATCTGTTCGCCCACCGATTCAAAGAATACATCCGCAAGCTCGGGCTGAACCCACGACTGCATCCGCACAGTTGTAGACACACAGCGGCTACGTGGTGGACTGGCGATGGGATTCCTCTGAATGTCATCCAGAAGTGGCTTGGGCATTCTTCGATCAGTGTAGTCATGATCTACGCTCACGCACAGCCTACTCGGTACGAGGAGTATTCGAGTCGGCTCGTATTACCATCTCTGAACTGAGATCGATCCTCGCCGAGATCCTGCGCGTGTTGGCCGTTTCGCGCGACGCGCGAACCAGGCACAACTTGCGCCGTCCTGATCATCTCCGCGTCGATGACTGCAGGACTCGACTGATCCTGCCGCGCATGGTGCCCTCATCCAGAGGCATCGTTGCGACGTGCACCAGATCATCGTGCCTGATCTGATTGAGGAGGAAGCGTAGATACTTTGTCGCACGTGCGAGGTACTCCTCCTGTGTTCGTTCAGCGTCTGGGGCTGTCAGTGTTCCATCGATCACCATGTGCTGAAAATCCAGAGCATCCACCACTTGCTGAAAAGCCATGAAGATCTCTGTTCGGGTTGGAGTGTTCACGGTCATTGTCGCTTCATCCATTCTGCTCTCCTCGTTGTGGTCGTGTCTTCCTGATAACTATGCACGGCGCGAATGTAGTTACCAGAAAGAGGAGGAAGTACGATGACGACGCAGACACAAGCACGGGTACGAACGCTTCTACTTGAGGTCACCCAGAGAGCCGATGTGATCGCCGACGTGCGCGAGATCCTTCACTCCCTGTTGGATCAGGCGCAGACTCTCCTCGGCATGATCGAGGACGTGAGTCGAACTGTCGAGACCAGCGAAGGACATCGGCTGGGTTGGGAACAGCGGGTGCAGTCCTACTGGGATCGGTCAGAGCAGATACTGGATGGGCTGAGCAGATCCATCTCGCAACTGGGTGACAGTGAACAGGAACGTCGGACAATGGACAGCATCACCAAGGTGAGGGAGATGATCAAGAGTATCGTCGATGCATTGTTCGCACTTCTGCGTGGAGAGGATATGTTGCGGGGGTGACGGCGCTCCTCATCGGTCGGGACTTCGCGCTACGCGCGGCCCTGACGAAGGGCGCTTGACTGTCGCCATAATGTGATCCAATCGAATTCGCTATATTTGAACACAATTGATATTTCAAATGATGTTGGGGATCATCGTGTTGAACCTACTAAGTCATACGTTGATTTGCGCACTGATGAGATGGGCTGATTGGTACAACCTCATAAGGGATTGGCAACTGTCCATTGTACTTGTGACGGTGGTTGGTTTCTATTTTCTCAGAAAGCAATTGAAGCTCACGGAAGCAAGTCTGAAACAGACGTACAGACCGCTTGGGATTCTTTACGGAAGTCAACATGCAATGGAGGGGCATCAAGGCAACGAATTCGAGGTGGGATACAACAATCGAACCCAAGACTACTATCTGTCAGTGCACTTGAAGTGCAGTACGAATTATGGCATTCTGCGCCTGCGATCATTTTCCATCGCGCATTCCGAACATCGCGTCAGAAGGATGAAACATTTTTTATTCGGATTGCACGAAATCTCAACAGAAGAACTCGATGTGCAATTGACACAAGGGGAGTGGTTTCGGAAGCAGTTCAATTTTGGGCAGAGTGATTTGAGCAATCACTATTTGTACGTCTTTGCATTGTACGATGATCAGGCAGACAACCTCTACGGCTCGGTAATTGGATTTCGTACAGCAGAGAAACCCGCTGGGACTGCCTTCAAAGGCAAGGATAAATCACAACACTATCTGCAGTTCGCTTCAAGGGAGAGGTCGAATCTGCTGAAGAAGATCAAGTACCAGTCAGAGAAGCAGTGACGGCAAACCGTTAACCGAGATTCCAGTTTCGGTGTACATGGATCTTGTACGCCTCGGTTGTTCCTTCAATAAGCACCCTATGGTAGATGGGGGCAACGACGGCGAACTCGACGATGATCCTGCATCCAAGATCTGGGCGATCACGACTCAATTTCACGATGAGCCAGTACCCGTTCTCCTTGATGCACAGCAGAGCGTACCGCATTCTCCTCACGCAATGCTGAACGTCTTGTCCAGTCCTTCTCGCGCCATCGAAGTTCATCCGATCTTCGATGGAAGTGTACTCTGACACTATCTCGCGCAACCGATCACTCATCAGCATCCGTACTGCGGTGCCGTCAGAAAATCGAAGGACATCCCCAACGTTCGCGTAATGGACTATGTCCCACTCATCAAGTATCTGTGGATGCCATTCATCGGTGTACGACACTCGGAGACCTTCTCTCAATTGTTAACCGGTTGCAGAACATGGATCTCGGGGGCGTATGTCCGGAGCATCTGCACCACGGTGGGGTCGTCGTCAACCATCACCTGAACACCTTCCCGTACACAAACAGTCAACTTCTGATAGGCGGCACGGAGCCACAGATCATCTTCGGATGCGTTGAATGGATATCGGATGTCCTGCTCATCCTCCAGAGGGAGCAATTGGACACGGTCGAAATGAATGCCAAGCGTCGTGAGTTCCTGCTTTGTAATTCTGAGAGCTTCTGGACTGCGGGGTCGCGCACTGATGATGACGACTCGACCCCCTATTGCTCGAATGGTCTGACTCAGCAGTGCGTACAGCTTTGGATACGCGGTGATGGTTCCGTCAATGTCCAGTCCTACGGTCATTCAATCGCCCCGCCATTCAAGTTCTTGAAGAAGTTGATTTATACATCAAGATACTTGAAATGAGCACGAAATCAATGAATATGGGCTAAAAACAGCAATTCATACCTGTCTGTGGACTCCAGGAATCCGCCATCTTGCGTCACTGGCGTACTGCATCCAAACTCCGCTCTACTTCGCGCTGCGCGCGGCCCTGAGCGGGAGCGGAGAACTGCTGACTTCGCGCTGCGCGCGGCCGCTGTATTCTCACGACTGCCTGTGGTTCTGGTACACACTGCCGTGGTGCGATGGATGATTGGAGAGACGATGCAGATTTTCTGTTCCCGATCAGAAGGTGTTTCTGCTCGTTCTCCTGAACTCGCTTTTCACACTTGCTACTGCGTCATTCCATCCCTCCATCCTTCCACCTATCCACACTCTTCTCGAACAGAAGGGGAGAGTGTGGAGAATGATGGAGTCGTAGACGGAGATCGATGTATACGGGAGGTCAATGTGTTTTTTTTCGTAGACCCGCGTCCGGACTGCTTTTTTTTGAAAGTGAGATATAGTTATGGGGTACGACATGTAGTACCACAGTACAGGAGAGCATGATGAACGCTATGAACGCTACGCGAAGTAAGATCGTCAACGGATTCCGGCTGACACCACAGGAATTCCGAGAGTTACTGGAGTGCAAGCATGCCATGAGTGTCGAGGAAGGCAAAGTACTCTCGATCCGCGAAGTCGTGCGCCGACTGCTTCGTGGCTGGGCATCCCAAAACGCTGATGTCCTCGACCGGATCTCCAGAACGGATGTCCAACATGACAATTGACTCAGTAGAGGAGAGGGAAAACATGGAGCGGGACGTTGCCGCCCCGCTGGAAAGGTTTTGAAGCTCACATACTTCAATACCAAGAAAAGAGGATTATGATGAAAAAATCACTGAACGAGGTGATCGAACAGTATCGCCGCGATAGAAATCTCCCCGCAGTATCAGACACAGACATCCAGTGTCAGGACACGATCTTCACCGGAGTGACGCTCATGGAGTCACTCTCCAGCAACTCAGGCGCGGATTCGAGCGCCTCCACTATCCTATCTGACACCTCCTACAAATATCTATCCTCGACCGAGGTAAAAGAATCGACCGATATCCAGTTCGAGAACATCCCAAGGGCACTGAAGGAGAGGGATCAGTGGGTCGTCTGGCGGTATGAATGGAAGGAGGGGAAGGTCAAGCCAGACAAAGTTCCCTATCAGGTAACTGGGCGAAAAGCGATGACGAACGTGCCGTCGACGTGGTCAAGCTTCGGTGCTGTCAGCACGACATTCGGTTCAGGAGGATACGACGGAATCGGTTATGTCTTCGGGGCAGATGATCCGTATGTCGGGATTGACTTCGACGACATCATCACTGACGGGATTGCTCCCGAGTACGAATCGTTCATTCAACGATTCAACAGCTACACCGAGATCACACCGTCGATGAGCGGTGTGCACATCGTTGTGTCTGGCACACTCCCATCTCACGGCAGACGTAAAGGATCAGTCGAGATATACTCAGAGGGCAGGTTCTTCACCTTCACCGGTTATCGGCTCGAATACACCTCACCGAACATTGAGGAGCGCCAACAGGTTCTTGATGCATTTCATTCCGAGATCTTCCAGTCCTCAGCCAATGCCACTGCAAATCAGACCTTCCAGTCCTCAACCAATGTCACGGCAAATCAGATCTGGCAGACCGTAGATCTGGACGACGACATGGATATCCTCAGGATGGCGAAGAGCGCGAAGAACGGGACAAAATTCACCCAACTCTGGGAGGGGGATCACTCCGATTATCGATCCCAGTCCGAAGCCGAGCTTGCCCTCTGCTCTCTGCTCAGCTTCTGGACAGGACAAGATACTGATAGGATTGATCGACTGTTTCGTCAGTCCGGTCTCTTCAGAGAGAAGTGGGACGAGAGACATAACGCAACCGGTGAGACCTACGGTGCGATGACAATTCAAAAGGCAACCAAGAATACCGAGGTGTACCGACCAAAAGAGCAAGAGATGGTAAAAGGAGCCGATCAGACCCTCGCTCTCTCCTGCTTCTACGAGGGAGAGTTCGGCGACGCGAAGCTGGCGCACGACCGCTTTTCTGGTACACTTCTGTACGACCATGAGGCAGATCGTTGGTACAGCTTCAATCGTAATTGGACTGAAGACAGGACACTGGATGTCCGCGCATCAGTCCGGCAGGTACTGCGGGATGCATATCAGTCACTTGTCGGATATCTCAAGCAACAGCGGCAGAACACTTCGAAAGCCGCTCAATCCTCCAAAGAGGATGAGCGCCACAACAACCTCATGGCGGGCATCCAGAAGCGACTCGCCGATTTGAATACCCTGAAGCGGATCGATACCATAGTCAAGATCCTCAAAGGCGGTCAGTTCTTCGGTATCCGTGGAGATGAATGGGATCGTGATCCTTGGGTGCTCGGCACCTCGTACGCTGTAATCGATCTCCGAACTGGAGAGAGCCGACCCTCTCAACCAGAAGATCGCATTCGAAAGTTCGCGCCGACAGAGTGGAAGGGGCTGGATGCACCAGCGCCGCGCTGGGAGCGTTTCATTGCCGAGATCATGGGTGAAGATCAGGATGTCGAACAGCCACGAACGCAGTTCCTCCAACGGTTGCTCGGTTATTCGTTGCTCGGTAAACAGTTGGAAGCTCATCTTCCGATCCTGTACGGTGAGCACGGACGAAATGGCAAAGAGACGTTGTTCGAGGTAGTACGGCACGTCTTGGGATCGTTGGCGATGCCTCTGCAGAAAGAGCTTCTCATGGAATCGAACCAACGTCGTGGCGGTCAGGCATCGCCAGAGCTTTATGACCTGTACAACGTTCGCATTGCATGGATCAGCGAAACCGGTGATGGTGAGAAGATCGATGCGGCGAAAGCGAAGCATCTATCAGGTAACGGGACGATTGCCTGTCGCCAGCTTTACTCCAAAGACATCACAAGATTCGAGCAGAGTCACCAATTGTTCCTGTTCACCAACCACAAGCCCAGAATGGGTGCGACTGATGATGCCCTCTGGAGTCGGATCATTCTTGTACCGTTCGACATGTCATTCGTAGAGAATCCGACGGAGAGCTACCACCGTCCAATCGACAAACACCTCAGAGAGAAACTCAAAGCCGAATCCTCGGGCATCCTTGCGTGGCTGGTGCGAGGGTGCTTGGAATATCATCGGATAGGACTGGCGATCCCACCTGTGTTGCTTGATCTCACCAAGCAGTACCGCCTGAGCGAAGACCTGATCTCTCAATTCCTCGATGATTGTGTCGAATTGTGTCCTGACAAGGAGGAATCTGTGCAAAGTTCAGTGCTGTACCTCCGCTACACGGAATGGGCGAACGATAACGGCTATCGTCCTCTGAGCAACAAGAGATTCGCGGAGAAGCTTCCATCCTCGCTGAACAAAGTCAAGCGAAAGGATGCGAATTACTACAACGGGATCAAGCTCCTTCCCAAGAGACATTCCTGACAGCGTATTCTCCGGATGATCGCGGTGCACCCTTATTGTATTGGCGCACCGCGATCAAGTTCTTCATACAATCAATTGAAAGGAAGTATCAGCATGAATCTCGCCAACAATCCCAAGATCGAACAGCTATCAAGCTTGATAGCCGCTTACGATGACTCTACCGCTTCGCATTATCTTTGGGTCGCGTCGAACGGGGATGTTCACATCAATCAGATTTCTGAAAGAGAGGGTGACGTTGCTCCGGCAGAATGGCTGGAATTTCTTGGTTACCATATTCGATGCGTATATGAACTCTGGGGTGAGAAAAACAATTACGTCGGTGAGGAGGCAAGTAGGTCTGAACAGTGGATCAATGCCGTGTTTCAGCAACTCATCGAGGATTGGAACAATGGCATTAGCGGATATTTGGCAGTAGAGTTCGGTTAACACGAAGCAATACAGGCATTGAGTCACCTCCCAACGCCCTTCGTCGGGGCCGCGCGCAGCGCGGAGTCAAGACCGATGCTGAGTCCAGAAGATTCGTCAGGACGACACGTCGCAACGATGCCTCTGGATGAGGGCACCATGCGCGGCAGGATCAGTCGAGTCCTGCAGTCATCGACGCGGAGATGATCAGGACGGCGCAAGTTGTGCCTGGTTCGCGCGTCGCGCGAAA